>JGI26084J50262_1000001_pt1 | contig 233997 bp, 200 predicted proteins | sample SaaInl6LU_22_DNA_FD_50262 | JGI IMG/M metagenome (IMG submission 50262) | reverse complement strand
TAATTAATGTAACTATACAGCAAGATGCTGCTGAATTAAAGGAAGTAGTTGTTATTGCTTATGGTACTCAGAAAAGAGAATCAATTGCAGGTGCTGTTAGTATAATCAAGGCAGACCAAATAGAAAATTCAACATTTTCAAATCCTGTTAAAAGTTTAGAAGGGTTAGTTTCTGGTCTAAGGATAATTCAGTCAAGCGGTCAACCTGGTTCAGATCCAATTGTAAGAATTAGAGGTTTTGGTTCTATAAATGCAGATAATTCTCCATTAATTGTTTTAGATGGAGTTCCATATTCTGGAAGTCTAAGTAGTATCAACCCTCAAGATATCGAATCAACTTCTGTGTTAAAAGATGCCAACTCTACTTCATTATATGGAAACAAAGCATCTAACGGGGTTCTTTTGATTACAACAAAAAAAGGATCCAAAAATAAAGAACCACAAATATCAATTGATTCAAGATATGGTCTTACGCAACGTGGAGCTGAGGATTACAACGTAACCAAAACTCCAGCCGAATATTATGAAACTTATCACAGTATATTATCAAACAGTGAGTTTTACAGATCTAATTCTGCGGGTACACCCCTGACTATTGCTGAAGCCAGACAATTTGCATCAAGTAATCTAATTGATAGACTTGGTTATAACCTTTATGATGTAGCCGACGCAAATCTGGTTGACCCTACAACCGGGAAATTAAATTCAGCTGCAAATCTATTAGTAAACGACCGTTGGGAAGACGCACTATTTAGAAACAACGCTAATTTCTCATCTACTAATGTTAATATATCTGGAGGTGCAGAAAAAATTGATTACTACTTCTCTATGGGGACTGAAGAAAACAATGGTTATACTGTTCAAAGTAATTTTAAAAGAAAAACGGGACGTTTAAAAGTTAATGCTACAGAAATAGCCGACATAATTTCCCTTGGAGGTGATGTTTCTTATGCAAAATCAAATAGTCAGTTCGTTCCTCTAGACGGTGGGACATCATATAACAATGCATTCCAATGGACAAGAAATATTGCTCCTATTTATCCAGTGTATTTATATGATGAAAATTGGGAACCAATTTTATCCAATCTATCCAATAGTGGATTTGCTTATGATATGGGTAGTTTTCAAAGTTTCCCTAACGGGACAACAAGAGGTGCTAGAAACTATGGACAAGGAGAACATCCACTAGCACATATTGAGCAGAGTGAGGTAACTAACGAAACGGATAATATTAATACTGCAATAAGAGCTAAAATTGATTTACCCTTTGATTTCAAATTCGAATACATATTGAATTACTTAACTGAAATTGATCAATCAACTTATTTCAACAAACCAGGAGCTTCTGTAGGTGCAACTTCATTAAATGGTACTTTAGAAAATGGAAGAAATAATTTTTCAGTACTTACTAATCAGCAATTACTAACCTGGAATAGAGAATATAACCGACACAGCTATGATGTTTTATTAGGACATGAATCCTATGTGGAAAAATTCACAACACTAAGCCTTTATAAAACAAATATTATTGGAACCTTAAGCCCCATACTTGATAACACAGCGGTTTATAATTCAGCAAGTAATTACAATACGAAGTATACAACTGAAGGATACTTTTCCAGATTCATCTATGGTCTTGACAGCAAATATTATGTCAATTTAACAGGTAGATATGACGCCTCTTCTGTGTTTCATCCAGATGAACGCTGGGGAATCTTTTGGTCTGCTGGGGCATCATGGATCATGACAAACGAGAAATTTCTTAATAATTTAAATTTCATTAATTACGCTAAATTAGCTTCAAACTACGGTACTTCTGGTAATGATAGAATATTTTATCCTGGTACAGGAACCAGAAACCTCGTAGCATATGAAAATCAATACGTAATTGATGAAAATAACGGCGCTTTAACACAGAGTCTTTACAGCCTAGGGGGAAGAGAAATTACCTGGGAAAAGTCAGCGAGTTTTGGTATTAATTTAGAAATGAGATTATTTAATAGTGTCAATTTTGGTCTAGGTTACTATTCAAGAACTTCTTACGACCTTTTATTCGATAAACCATTGCAACCATCAACAGGGCAAAATTCAAGACCTGAAAACTTTGGTTCTATGAAAAATAGTGGTGTTGAAGCAGAGGTTGCTTGGACAGCAGTAGAGAAAGAAAAGTTAAGAATCGTTCTTAACGCAAATCTTTCCACGCTTAAAAATGAAATCACTGAACTTCCTCGGGATTCAATCCAAGTGGGTAACTTCAGAAGAGTAGTTGGAAGAAGTGCTTATGACTACTTTATGGTTGAATCAGCAGGAGTTAATCCTGAAAATGGTAATGCAGTTTTCTTAACAACCGATTCAAGTGGAAATCGAGTTGAAACTGAAGATTATAGTGAGGCTGCTACTAATGGAAGAGTATTTATAGACAAATCGGCCGTTCCAAAAGTAAATGGTGGTTTTGGAGCAAACATCCAGTATGGTGGTTTTGATATAGGAGCTCAATTCGCATATCAAATTGGGGGCTATGGTCTGGATAATGTATATTATGGATTATTAGGTCTTGGTACAGAAATTGAAAATGTACCCGACTATAATCTGACTTGGACTATTGATAACCCAACAGCAAGTTTACCAAGGGTCGATCCTTTAGTTCCTGATCAATACCGAAATTCCGATCTACGCCTCACGACACTAAGTTATTTGAGTCTTGCCAATATTAATTTTGGTTTTACCATCAATAATCAAAATCTTGATAAGTATAATATTTCGAGTATACGTTTATACGGGATTGTCAATAATGCCTCCCTACTATACACTGCAAGACAGGGTTACGATCCAAGACTGAACTCACTAGGAGTTTCTTCTGGAGAATATGGTGCTAACAGAACGATGTCTATTGGGGTTAATATAAAACTGAGATAAAAAAATTGAATTATGATAAATTTAAAATACATGAATATGAGATTGGATAGGTTTATTCCTTTACTTACAGCAATTCTGCTTATTTCATCTTGTTCTAAAATTGATGAAAGAGACTTCGCAGATGAAAGATATTACTCTTCCTCGCACGCTTCCGCAGTATCTAGTGCTGGAGGTTCAACAGGTTTAGTGGCTCTTGATGCATCAATATTAAGTTACTTAATGGCAGGTGAATCTAGTACAGATGAGTTTGGTCTAAAAGCAGTTGATATTGCATTTGATTTAAGAAGCAACGATTTGGATATGGATGGATCTACATGGTTCGGTGGATATCACCGCTATGATAATGTTCTTCCAAATAGTAATGACACCGAACATTTATGGGAATTCTTTTATAAGGTAATTAATCAAGCTAATGGTATAATTAACACAATACCTGATGACTCTCCAGAAGAAATCTTAGTTTACAAGTATAAATCATATACTTATAGAGCAATTGCTTATTTTTACCTAATACGAATATTTCAGCATACAAAAGCGGCAGACTCTGTTGAAGCTATTCCAATTGATTTTGGAGATTTTGTTGGAGAAGAAAATTCTACTGTCGGAGAGGTTAAAAACCGTATTCTTGAAGATTTAACTCAAGCGTACAATGGCCTACAAGGATATTCTAGAAGTTCAAAAGAAGAAGTTGATGCTACAGTTGTTGCAGCATTCCTAGCTCGTTATCATTTGACCTATGAGAATTGGACTGATGCAGAAAGATTTGCTTCAGAAGCCATGTCTTTTGGAAGCTTAAGCACTGATGTTGCCCATGGATTTGATGAAATATCTTTGTCAGAAGCAATCTGGGGATCTGTTATCACTGCACAGACAACTACTTTTTACAGATCGTTCTTTTCTCATATGAGTCAAATTAGCGATGGGTATAGTGGCTGGAATCACTTTAAAACAATAAACTCAAACTTATACGATTTGATTCCTAGTACTGATGAACGAAAAAAATGGTTTGCTGATCGAGAATATGAGCCTGGAGAGGTAATCGTACCAGGCTCTTGGGGACATTACAATTTCACACCAAAATATACCATGTTGAAATTTTGGGATGGACCCACCTATGGAAATTTCATAGGAGATTATATCTATCTACGTAACGCCGAATTCTATTTGACTAGGGCTGAGGCATTAGCTCGTTTAGGTAGAGATGAAGAAGCACAACAGGTACTCTTTGATTTAAATTCAACAAGAGATCCAAATTATGCTAAGTCAACAAGCAGAGGACAAACACTGATTGATGAAATTATCCTTTACAGAAGAATTGAATTATTTGGTGAAGGTGTTGCTTCTTTCGATATGGCTAGACTTGGTGTTGATCTTAATAGGCAAGACAATCGTTTAAATCCAGTACAACCAGGAGCTGATATATTTGTCCCTGCCGGGTCAGAAAAAATGATATTTCCTATTCCAACCTTAGAATTGGATGCCCAAAAATAGACAACTTGAAAAATTCAAGTAATTAACTTTCAAGTCCTCCTAGTGGAGGACTTTTTTTCTCACACCAATGCCTAGAATAAAATCCTTTCTAATCCATTGATATCATTGCCTTAAGAGAAGATTCCTGTGTAGTGGTTTCATAAGGGAGTTGTTTGGGGGAAGTTTGTAATGTGATGAAAGCTATATTCAAATTTGTACTTTTTCACACTTTATATATACTGTGAATCCCTACACCAAGCAATCAAGCTTATCCAGCATCACATCCTTTACCAAAATCGCTTTCTTACTCTCTTGTATGGTTCTGAAACCAAATTGAAGCTCCATCACGGGACAATGATTGATAGTATTCTGTACTTGGAATCCTATATGATTTTTCGCCTTCGTTTCTCTCGTAAGGAATATTGCCTTTTTTTATATGCCTTCGAACTGTTTTTTGAGAGACACCCTGTCATTTAGCCCCTACACAGTTTGTTATAAAAGAAAACATTTTCAATACTTAGTAATTATTCTTTGTATGAGAGTTGATTTATTTATATTTAGCTTTATATTTTCACTAATTTACACAAAACAATATGAAAACAATTTCTAAAATAATAGTATCAGGCCTGTTGTTTTTAGGTTCTTTTGCATTTGCCCAAGAACAATCTACAATAGAAGATATCATAAAGGAAGCTCAAGAAAATTCCCAGCTAGAGAACCTAGCTCAAGAATTATTAGATGGAATCGGTCCCAGACTTGTTGGGACGCCTCAAATGAAAAATGCTCACGATTGGGCCGTAGAAAAATATAAACAATGGGGAATTCAAGCAAGAAACGAAAGTTTTGGCACCTGGCGGGGCTGGGAAAGAGGCATCTCTCATATTGACATGTTACAACCTCGTGTTCAAAGTTTACGTGGGACACAACTTGCCTGGAGCCCCACTACTTCCAAAAAGGGAGTAACCGCTGAAGTCATCACCTTACCAATTGTAAACACTCCTGAGGAATTTACATCGTGGCTCTCAAACGTAAAAGGGAAAATCGTTTTGATTTCAAGAATGGAACCTACTGGAAGACCAGACTATAATTGGGAAAAATTTGCAACAGAGGATTCTTTTGAGAAAATGAAATCCGAACGTAGCGAAATGTATAAAGATTGGAACACTAACCTCAAAAACGCCGGCTATAATTCGAGAACTATCGTTAAAGTCTTGGAAGATGCAGGTGCTGTGGGTCTGGTCAGCTCCAATTGGTCTCGTGGATTTGGAACCAGTAAAATTTTTAGTGCTCGTACCAAAGCAATTCCTACGGTGAGTTTGGAATTAGAGGATTATACACTCTTGTATCGATTAGCTGCTAGGGGTCAAAAACCTTTGATAAATATTACCGCACTTTCTAAAGAGCTAGGAGAAGTGACCACTTTCAATACAATAGGTGAAATTAAAGGTTCAGAGAAGCCAGAAGAATATGTTATTTTGTCAGCTCACTTTGATTCTTGGGATGGGGGTACAGGAGCAACTGATAACGGTACTGGATCTCTTGTGATGATGGAAACTATGAGAATCTTAAAGAAATTGTATCCAAATCCAAAAAGAACCATTATCGTTGGACACTGGGGCAGTGAAGAACAGGGTTTAAACGGATCTCGTGCTTTTGTTGAAGATCACCCCGAAATAGTTGCAAACATTCAAGCCGTTTTTAATCAAGACAATGGAACTGGGAGGGTTGTAGATCTTTCAGGGCAGGGCTTTTTACACGCATATGAATATCTTGGAAAATGGCTTAGTAAAGTTCCTAATTCGGTATCAAAACATATTAAGACAAATTTTCCTGGCACACCAGGAGGAGGAGGTTCAGATTATGCTTCTTTTGTAGCTGCTGGGGCTCCAGCGTTTAATTTAAGTTCATTGGACTGGTCCTATCGTGACTATACATGGCATACCAATAGGGACACCTATGATAAACTTATTTTTGATGACATAAAAAATAATGTCGTTCTTACCGCAATACTTGCCTATATGGCCTCTGAAGATCCTGAAAAAAGTTCAAGAGAAAAAAGTGTTTTACCAATGAGTAAAAGAACAGGTGAACAAATGAATTGGCCTAAAAAAAGAACTCCAAATAGAAAAGGAGGAACAAGATAGTTTTTGATTCAAATTAGGTAAAGGAGGCCGTAGATTATAACTCGATTTCCCTCCGATTATATACTAGGGATGGCATATGTCATCCCTTTTTTATGTTTTAAAATGAGATAAAGAGCATAGGATATTTCAAAACATTTTCTAGGGTACGATTTTGTTGCTGTACAAGGTGGATACGAAAACCATTTAATAATTTCATAGACTTAGGTCATCAATTTATTTCAACTCATGACTGCATTATTCTACAACTAGATTTAGAGGAAGTGCAACCTATTCTTTGAGGGATAAATTTTTTGCAGGTCTAAACTCTGTCAATCCTTGTTCTCTGATCACTTTTTGAATTTCATCGGTTGAAGAGGGTACAAATGCGCTAAGATTTTTTGCCCCTTTTTCAGTTATGACCACAATATCCTCTATTCTGATGTATAACTCTTCTTCGGGAATCCAAATCATAGGATCTATTGTGAAAACCATCCCTTTTTTTAAAGGAATATTTCGCAACTGACCAACATCATGAACCGCCATGCCTACCGGATGTTGAAAATGTCCTCTAAAACTCAAGCCCTTTTTAACAGCCTTTAAATGAGAAGGTTTTTCAAAAGTTTTCCCAACAAGATAACGTTTCATGTCTGCAGCGGCATTGTCTAATACTTCATCTGAAGTAACACCTGGTTTTAGGTGACGAAACAAAGCATTTCTATATTCCTCAATATAGTTGTACAAAGCTTTTTGGCCTTTACTAAACGTTCCATTTACAGGCCAAATTCTAGTCACATCACTTGTGTAATATTTGTAATCAGGCGCATAATCCATGAGTACCAAATCACCTTCTTTTAACACATCAGTCTTTCTGAAATAATGACCAAAAAAAGTATTCTTCCCACCTCCAATAATCGATGGATAGCCATCGCCTTGTGCTCCGTGTTGATAAAAAATATATTTTGCAGCAGCATCGAGTTGATATTCGTAAATCCCAGGTTTTGTTGAACGCATGGCTTCAATAATTCCCAAACCTGCGATATAAGTTGCTTCTGTTATAAGTTCAATTTCTCTTGGACTTTTTATCAAACGCATTGAATCAAGTAAAGGAGATAAATCTTTTATTTGAAACTCTGGGAAGCGTTCAGTTAAGAGCTTTTTGAACATCGCTTCACGTGTTATCTGAGAATCCCATGGATCTGCAGCAGCTCTGGCGTGGCCACTCAAAATTTCATCCCTGCTGTCGTTGCCCATTTCAGCAGGGCTTAGCGGGGTGTACAAAATAGGTGTTTCACCTTTGATTAAGCCTGAACGGACAAGATCATTTCCTAGAAACTCAATAGGTCGAACACGGTCTACACCTGTCAACTCTTTGATTAAATCCGCATCTTCTGCGGACAATATTTTCCCTTGACTTTTCTCTCTTTGTGACTCCCTGTGAGGTAAATAAATAGTGGAAGATCTATTCTTGCCATTCAGAAGTAAATAGGAGTGCCCTTCTTCTAAACCACACAAATAATAAAAAGAATTTGTTTGACGAAACACTTTAAACCCTGCTACAGTTGGAGCACTTTGAATTAGTGCAATTCCATTAGTCCCAATTTCATCATAAATTTGAGCCCTGCGATTTTCAAATTCATCAGTTGAAAAATCGGTTTGATAATAGTGTTTTTCTTGACCAAATAAAACAGGGGTTTTCAGCAAAAAATAGATCAGAAATAAGTTTAGTTTTTTCATATGTCCAAGTATTTAAAATTGAAATAAAACTCGTTATGAAAGCAAAATTGGTTTACTAAAGTTTCATTAAAATTTACAGATATAATCTATTTCATAATAGTAAGAAAATATCTAGAAAACATCTAATTTATAAACAACTAAAATCGATATGACGATCGAATTTATAACGAGTGTAATGGGATTCTTGAGTTTTCTTTTATTGGAAATGAAGGGATTAGTCACAATTTGAATGCGATGTATTTTGATGTTCTTTTAAGTTTCAGAATGACATAAATAAACCGCCTAAAGGCAGCAGTACTCATATGAACTTAATATATTTGTGTTTTACGACCATTTTATACCTTTTCAAATGTTTGCACAATACAACAGACTCTCGCTTCTACTCACTCTTTTCATTTTTACATTCCATACTTCAGTTGGACAGGAATCAAATTCAGTTGAATTTAAAGATTTAAAATATAGAAATGTGGGACCTACAAGAGGAGGTAGGGCCACAGCAGTTTGTGGAGTAACTAATGCTCAATTTACCTTTTACCTTGGAACAACAGGAGGTGGCTTGTGGAAAACAACCGATGGAGGATTGAATTGGAATAACATTAGCGATGGATATTTTAAATCTCCCTCGATTGGTTCAATTGACGTTTTTCAAAAAGATCCTTCGGTAGTTTATGTGGGTACTGGTTCCGATGGGATTAGATCTAATGTAATTGTAGGTAAAGGAGTTTATAAATCAAAAGATGCTGGAGCTAGCTGGGAGTTTATAGGTTTAGAAAAAACAGGACAAATTGGTGCAGTAAAAATTCACCCAGAAAAACCCGAAACAGTATATGTTGCTGCTATTGGACAAGCATTCCAACCCAATAGTGAAAGAGGTTTGTACAAAACTACAGATGGAGGAAAAACATGGGATAAAATCCTTTTTATATCCGATCAAATAGGAATTGTGGATTTTGAATTTTCACCTGAAAATCCAGACATCATTTATGCAGCTTCTTGGGAGGTAGATCGAAAGCCTTGGACTATTTTAAGTGGTTCAGATGCAGGGGGAATCTACAAGTCTGTTGATGGTGGAGAAAACTGGATTAAGTTGTCTGAAGGACTTCCTAATGGAAAAATTGGAAAAATTGATTTGGCCGTATCCCCAGCAGATCCCAACCGACTGTACGCATTGATTGAGGCGGACAAGGGGCAGGGTGGAGTTTATATTTCTTATGATAAAGGAACCCATTTTAAAGCCATGAGCCATAGAAAAGAATTGGTAAACAGACCTTTTTATTATTGTAACATTTACGCACATCCCAACAATGCAGATATTGTGTATTCAAGTGCCAATCGTTTTATGGTATCTGAGGACGCGGGAAAGACTTGGGAAACCAAAAGCACTCCCCATGGTGACAACCACGACATTTGGATCAATCCTAAAAATGAAAACATTTGGATTCAGTCCAATGACGGAGGAGGTAATATTACCTTCAATTCTGGAGCCACTTGGACAACCCAGTTTAACCAGCCTACAGCTGAAATCTACCAAGTAGAAGTAGACACCAACTATCCCTATTGGCTCTATGGAGGCCAGCAGGATAATTACAGTACCGTGGCAGTGCCTAGCTTGCCCCCATTTCCCATTCAAGCAGGACCCAATGCGTGGATCCTTTCAACTGGAGGGTGTGAAACTGGACCCGCAGTACCTCATCCAACCGACCCAAATATTGTGTATTCCAATTGCAAAGGGAGGTTTAGTGTTTACAATAAAAAAACGGGTCAAGAAAAACAATACTACGTGGGAGCTCAAAATATGTACGGTCACAATCCCAAAGATTTAAAGTATCGTTTTCAAAGAGTTTCCCCAATTCATATCTCCCCCCACAATGAAAATGTGATTTATCACGGTTCCCAATTTCTTCACAAAACCATGGACGGTGGTAAGAACTGGGAAAGAATTTCTCCTGACCTTACAGAATTCGATCCGTCAAAACAGGTCATCTCTGGAGCACCGATTACTCGAGACATTACAGGAGAAGAGTTTTACAGTACGATTTACTCCATCAGAGAGTCCCGCATTAAAAAAGGTCAGATTTGGGTTGGGTCTAACGATGGGTTGATCCATGTGACCCAAGACGGAGGAGACACATGGAAAAATGTCACTCCTAAAAATATTCCAGGAGGTGGAAGGGTAGATTCGGTAGAGCCCTCAAAACATGACCCAGATACGGCATACATCACGATTTTACGTTATCAGTTGGGTGACTGGGCTCCGCATATTTACCGAACAAAAGATAAGGGAGAATCTTGGAAATTAATCGTGAATGGTATCCCTAATGATTATCCAGTACGGGTGGTGAGAGAAGATCCAATAAGAGAAGGATTGCTTTTTGCAGGAACTGAATTTGGAATGTATATTTCAAAGGATGCAGGTGATTCTTGGGCTGAGTTTCAAAAAAACTTACCTATCACTCCAATCACAGATCTAAAAATTCATCGAAATGATCTGGTACTTTCAACCATGGGAAGATCATTTTGGATTATGGATGATATTCATTTTTTGAGAACAGATATCAACTTGGCACAGCCCGCTTTGATAGAACCTATCGAAACCGTTCGATACCGATACACTCTTCCTAGAGCCAAAGTCAATGAATATTTAGCTCCAGGAGTTTTCATTAACTATTATTTGGATAATAATGAATATAAGACCGTCTCAATTTCATTTTTTGATGAAAAGGGGCAATTGATCAACTCATTTACTAATGAGACAAAGGACGAGATAGACAAAAGTGAATACGACATGCAGCTTAGTAGATTTACAGTCATTAAAACTTCAAATGTCACGCTTAATAAGGGCTTCAATCGCTTTCGATGGAATTTGAAACACCAAGGTATCGTAGGTAAGAAAAAAGGAAAAAACCTTACTGGACCTCTTGTAAAGCCAGGGACTTATAAAGTTCAGATCACTCTGGATGGGCAACAAACACTTACTGATGAAATTGTTGTTTTAAAGGATCCTAAAACTGACACCTCTGAAATTGCATTGGGAGAACTTGAAGATTTTCAATTGAAACTTTTGGACAAAATTGGTGAGGTGAATCAATTGGCTGAGGAAATGAAAACTTCAATTGCAAAAATAAAATCAAAGAAACGTAAAACCGCTTTACTTCAAAGCACTCTTGAGCAATTGGAGACCCAAGAAGGAACCTATATGCAACCAATGTTGATTGATCAATTAAGATACCTTTACAGTATGACCACTAGAGCCGATCAAATACTTGGGCAAGATGCTTACGATAGGTATGCAGAATTAAGTGCTCAATTTGACGAGATTAAAAGGCAATTGTGAATAATCTTTAAAATTGAAATTGGATTTTAGAGTTAGATTTAAATCCCAATCAAATATTGGAATTTTAAAAAGAATTGCGTCTGATCAACTCTAAAAAGCGAATATAAGTCGTCATTAAATTCATCCAGGGAGTTCTGGTTTCCGCCTATGTAAAATACTGTAGAAGGGTTGGGGTTCCACTGCACGAGGGGTTGAATTAAGAAGCGTTCAGAAAAAGTATTGTATTCGGAGATAAGGCGTACACTAAAAAAATTATTGAATTGATAGCGTGCAGAAAAACGTGTAATAGCTCCGTCGAAATAGTTGGATTGAGTTTGTATGTTTTTTAATCGGGCGTAGCGAAGCGAGGGAGAGAGTTTCAATTTGTTGCTGAGCTGAAAACCTGGCATAAAAAAGAGAGTCAGTTCTCTACCAATTTCAGGTATCGGTTCATTATACGCCAAATCCTTCCCAAAGGTCATTCTGAAATTGAATGAAAAAGATTCTGAGGGATTGCTATCAAACTGCAATTCACTTTTTCCTACATTTCTGTAATTTCTCCCTAAGAAATTTTTAAAGATATCCCAGTCGTAGGTGTAATTGACGGTGGTATTAAAGAACGTTCTCAAACTCAGAATACCATCTACACTTACAGATTTTAGATAATCTTGATAGGTAAAACTGACATCTGCCTTGGTTCCAATACTAAAAAACTGAAGCCCTTCTTTATTAGGGAAGTTTTGATAAACATGGTACAAGGTAGCCCATCTTCTATTGTTTTTTACCACAAAGCCAACATCTGCTTGATAGTTTGGAGAGATGTCTCGTAGGCTCAAGTAGGATTTCCAATGTTCTGTGTTTCTGTACAGCTGCAGGTATAAGGCGCTACCCCGAAACCGCTCACCGTCAAGAGAAACACTGCGATCAAAATTCTGATCCTCTGTCTCAATCCAGTTTGCAATTGGTTCTTTGTTTACATTTAAAAAGAATTCGTAAGTAAGGCGCCAATTTTTTGAAAACAAAAACCATCCATCAGTCCCCAAGAGATTCCCAAATCCTCCCTCTGTGAAATAGCGATTGGTAGAAATAAAGCCCAAACGGGCATTTTTGTTTAAAAAGCGTTGATATCGAAATACATTGACATAAGATTGTCCCCCAGAACCCAAATAAGAACGGTCTTCTCCCGCAATCTGATAAACAGAGTTTTGATCCAATGCGGTGAGAAAATAAATACGGTCTTTCTTTCCTTGACTGATCAATTTAGTAGAAATCAGCGGATTATTGATAGAGCGGGAGTAGAAGGCACCACTGGTATATTGAACAATGTCCGTACCTCGATTAAAATAGGGTCTGCGTTCGGGATATTCTAAAGCTACAGATGAATTAATATCAATTTGGGTAACATCAGCCTCTACCTGAGAAAAGTCAGGATTAAAAGTGACCTCTAAAGTACTGTTCTTATTGAGATCAAGGTTCAGACCCAATCCTGCATTGGGTTTAAAATTATCATATTTTAGCGGCCCATTGGAGGTCTCTTTTGCCCCCGAAAGCCCTCCTGAAACATAGGGAAGCAGTTCCACCCTTTTTTTGATGCTAATGTCCTTTAGAACCAATTGATCTGTAGTTTGACATACTTGACAAGGATCGGTCCGATCAAAGGGTTGACTCCTTATGTCAATTGGAATTCCATCTCTAAAAGCCTGCCTTGTGATATTAAAATGCCATAGTTGGTCAGTACCGTTAGGGAAAGGAATAGAAGAAAACGGAATTTTAAACTCTACTTGATAACCGTCTGACACAATTGTACCTTGGGTTTCATACTCTAAATTAAAACTACTGTCATATCGTTCATCGTCAGTAAGGGCATTGATAGCCCTTGCATCCAATTGACTTCCAAAGGGGTTTACGAGTAATAGATAATTGTTTCTTCCATCTGTATAGGTGTCAAAACGGAGCAAGATAAAGTCGTCTCCAATCATTCCAAAATCATCGCGAGAGCGTACCGAAGCTCTAATTTCTTTGGGATCTGCAAAGGCATGAACGGCGACATAGAGATGGGTATCAGTATACGAAATATAGGCGATGGTTTTCTCTTTAGGAGAGACATTGTTTCCTGGATCTACTTCAAAATCTAAAAGCACTTCCTCCGCTGATTCCCATTCCCCTGCTTGGATTTGCCCATCAATGACCGGGATGGTATTTTGGAGCTTTGGAGGTGTGTAAATGTCTTGACCGAAGGAGGGAAGTGCCAAGGACAAAAAAAGAAAAGTGTAAAAGGAGTTCCTCAATTGTTTTTTATAAATAATTTGCAAGTTAAAGTTTTAATCTGATTCATTTTAGAGGCAGTTTTTTTTAATTCATTATTTTAGACAAGCTACTTTAAATATTCAAAAGCTATGTCAGAAATACAATGGTATCGAGCCAAAGATGAAACTCAGTTGATAACTCCAGGTTTGTTGATTTATCCCGATCGTGTGAAACACAATATTGAGTCTATGATTGAAGTAGCTGGGGATGTAAATCGATTGATTCCACATGTGAAGACCTATAAAATGCAAGCTATAGTTAAATTGCAAATGGGTTATGGGATAAAAGAATTTAAATGTGCTACGATAGGGGAATTACAAATGTTGATTGCTTGTGGAGTACAACACATTTTGCTTGCAATTCAACCCACAAAAGCCAAAGTCATTCGGATCTTGGACGCCCAACAAAAGCATCCTGAGATTAGTTTTTCCACTCTGGTGGATAATTCAGACTCCCTAACTCTTTTTTCAACTTTAGCCAAGGCATGCAATCAGCAATTAAACCTTTGGCTCGATATCAATAATGGCATGAACCGAACGGGTATTGTGCCAGAATTTGCCAAAGCACTCTACATGCAATTGTTTCAAGATCCAAATCTGAATGCTATGGGTTTACATGTTTATGATGGCCATATCCGACCAATCGAACTTCAGAAGCGTGTCGATCAATGTAATTCCGATTTTCAGTCGATTGAACAACTAATCAATGCTATTCAAAAGGAGGGAGGAATTGTACCTGAGCATATAACAGGAGGTTCCCCCAGTTTTTATCCCCATTCTTTGAGAAAAACCAACCGTTTGAGTCCAGGAACCACGCTTTTATGGGATTTGGGATACCAAAAAATTTGGCAAGAATCTCCATTTTTACATGCCGCAGTCCTAGTTACTAGATTGATAAGTAAACCCAATACCAATATCTTTTGTTTTGATTTGGGTCATAAAGCAGTTGCTTCAGAAATGCCCTTACCCCGCGTAGAAATCTTTGGACTAGAAGGAGCTGTTCATAAAGGTCAGAGTGAAGAGCATCTTATCGTGGAATATCACAAACCCAACGATTTTAAAATCGGGGATTTATTTTATGCAATTCCCTACCACATTTGTCCTACCGTAGCAAAGTACAGTAAGGCCTACACTCTAAAAGATGGTGAGCTTGGATCTTTTTGGGAAATAGAAGCACGAGATTATCAGGCCTAAAAAAAATCGCTTTTTTTCAAAATTGTGTTTAGAATGCATTTATTTCCCTAACAAATCAAATTGGTGGCTGTATTTGATCGTTATGTTTTGATTATTCAAGCGGTCGTTAAAATCGTTATCCTTGATGATATTGACCACCACAAAAAGTCCCGTATTGGCATTTCGCAACAATCCAAAACGAGCATTCACAGAAGTAATTCTACTGACATTATTGTATTGAACTAAACTTTGTAAAAACATACGAGGTGTAAATGAATAGGCTAGCCGTCCTCCGGTGATGACAACATCGGTACTCCCGTTGGGAAGGTTCAATCGGTTGTAATTTAAATTAGCTTCGGCATTAAATTTATCGCCTAGACGCAAGCCTGTGGTGTTATTACTAGAAATTCGGTTTCCGCCAAAATATCCTCCAATTACTGTCCGGGTTCTGTAAGCGAGTTTATTGTTGGAGTTGGTGAATAGTACAAATTGGAATTCCTGATGATCATATACACCTGGGTCAACGGTGACTTGAGAAATAGGAAAGGCCTCCAGTACGGTTTCTTTTGTAAAATTGATTCCAGTATGAACTTCAAAACCACTTTCCCAAACCCAATGGTTATCCACATGCAAAAAACCTGTTTCTTGAGTATTATTAAAGTTCCAATACCCTCGGTAAGAAATATGAGGACGTACCTCTAAAAACTTACCTGTGTTTTTAGGGCGCCATTGTTTAAAAATGAGAAACTCAGGCTTTTTAAAGGCAGAACGTAACAAAAATCCAACCTCAGGATTGAAATTTTCTCCCACTTCGGTATATCCTGCTCGTAAATTCCACCCGTTCCAGTTGTATACCCCAAGAATATTAAAGGCATGATCTCTATTGTCAATTCCTGGGGTGCTACTTTTTGAGAGATAGCCTGTCACTTGAGCTTTTTTCCCTAAACCCAATCTGCCGTCCATAGCAAAAACACGATTGTAATCTTCTGAAATACCAATTCCATTTCGGTTCACAAAAATCCCACCCAATGAAGAACGACTTTTTGCAAAATCATGGTTTACCCGAGCAACTGAATAATTATTTTTAACAAGATCAAGACCGCCTTCACTGTCTATTTCATCTGTAAACATGCTTAGCAACCCAACATTGGTTTGTCCTATTTTTCCAGAAACTCGAGAGCCTCCTATTATAGGAACAATAGACCCCCCTTCTCCAATTCCAATTCGTCTGCTAAAAAACAAATCGACTTCACCTGGACTACCCACGCTAAATTGCCCAGCATTTTCCAAAAAGAAAGGTCGTTTTTCAGGAAAAAAGAGGTTAAAACGATCTAAGTTGACTTGTTGTTCATCTACTTCTACTTGGGCAAAATCAGTATTGTAGGTCAAATCCAAAGTCAGTCCAGGGGTAAGACTGTATTTGATGTCTCCCCCAATATCCGCTGTAGCAGAAATATTTTTCTGTGACGTATTGTCGCGAATTGCCTGTGACAATACATAAGGAATGACTTTAAGATTTTTTGGAGATTTTAATTCAATCCCTGTCATTTTACCAGCTAGTGACAATCGCTTAATGTCAAAGCCTAAGGGTAGGTTTGCCCAAAAGGCAGTTTCACTTCGTTTACTGATATTACGTTGAAAATTGATTCCCCAAATTTTGTCTGTACCACTATTAAAACGGATGGATCTAAGTGGAATAGCAAACTCTGCGCTCCAACCGTAGTCTCCTGTTTCTGTCTTAACTTCCCAAGAGGCGTCCCAGTTGATATTCGTGCCTCCTACAACACCTCCTTGCTGCCGATTGGCGCTAAAGTTCCCTTCTCCTTCATTGTCGATTTGCGCGTCATATTCCATTCCGTTGGCATTGGTGCCAAATAAAAATCCATTTTGCTGATCATTGTAGGTATCAAGAATGAATAAAAAACTGTCTTCATCGCTTAGGTCTCCGTCTCGTCGTGAATCTGAAACCACAATTTGATCAGGAGTCTTGTCATAACAAATTACAGCAATGTAAAGGGTCTTTTGGGTATAAGCAACTCGGATTGCCGTTTCTTCTGAGGCAGGCTGATTGTAATTGGGTTTGATTTGTTTTAAATCTGTAATAGCAGGAACTTGTTCCCATATTGCTTCACTTAAAATATTTCCATCTATGGTAGGATCAGTTTTTAAGAAAGTTATCGGAAAATTTAAATTTTGATTAGGATTATTCTTTTGTGCCCATAAGATGGTAGTAAAGAGCAAAATTGGGGTGAGTAGAAATAGTTTCAATTTTTTATTTGATTTAGTTATACCTGAAGGGATGAAATTACAAATAATTTTATTAGACATTATGCTTTATAAGGGCAGTATTAATGAATTTTGATTATAATCAGCAAAGTCCCAACAAAAACTTAAGAATCGGAAATTACTGAATTAGAATTGAAGCATCTGTCGCTATTTTAACTACAACGTTTTAGTTTGAATAATTTAATTGAAACGATTGGCAGAAAATCAATAAATAGTATATTTGCTATCGTTTTTCAGGTCATGTCATGATCTGAGAACAAGTAAAACTTATATGAATAGACCAATCCAATGTCTCATTGGAATGAATAAAGTTCAGAAGAGTTTTTAAAAAAAAGGTCGCGTAGCTCAGCTGGATAGAGCATCTGCCTTCTAAGCAGACGGTCATAGGTTCGAATCCTATCGCGATCACTACCTCCCCCCCAAAAAAAAATATATATTTTTAAATCCTTATTTCCTCATTTTAAAAAGACACAACACTAGTCATAAACCAAGTCATTAGAAGTTACTTGTACTGTAAATTGCCTTGTTGAATATAATATCGAGACCAATCGCACTTCTAAAATAGGTTAACAATAAGGTGTTTTTTTCAATTTCAGCAGTTTTCCCATATACCAATGTAAACAAGAATTTAAACAGAATACTAAATAATGGGCTATTGGTTTCAAATACTAACAGGAAAATTGAATGTATCTGAAGGTTTATGTTTTTAACCTTCTGTTATATTGTGCTTACTGATTCAGCTTTTTAAGTTCTTTTAGAATTTCTTCTAAAAGATCAGATTGTTTATTAAGCAGTGCTAGGACTTCTCTATCGGTTACTTTTTGTTCGATGGTTCGGGTTTTGTTGAAGTATTTCATGAGAATTGTTTTGGGTTGATATAAAGTTAAATAATTAGAATGAATTCCTTTGTTTTTCAATTATTGAATTGTTCTAAATTCCTATATTCGACAAAAATTTTTTATGAAAATTGGTGTTCCAAAAGAAATCAAACCCCAAGAAGCTCGAGTGGGGGTAACCCCAGCAGGTGCGTTGTCACTTATTCGCTCAGGTCATAAGGTTCATATTCAGAAAAACGCAGGAGTGTTAAGTGGGTTTTCAGATGAAGATTATCAAGAGGTAGGGTGTACCATGGAACCGGATATAGAGTCGGTTTACAGGTTTGCTGAAATGATTATCAAAGTCAAAGAGCCTATAGAAGTTGAATACCCTTTAATCCAACCTAATCAATTATTGTTTACCTACTTTCATTTTGCTTCCAGTAAAAAGTTAACAGATGCGATGATCGCCTCTGATTCAGTCTGTTTGGCTTATGAAACGGTGGAGGAACACGGAAGACTTCCCTTATTGATTCCAATGTCTGAAGTGGCTGGTAGAATGGCAACTCAAGAAGGTGCCAAATACCTTGAAAAACCCTTTGGAGGTTTCGGAATTCTTTTGGGAGGTGTAACGGGTGTAAAACCTGCCAATGTTATGATTATTGGTGGCGGAGTAGCAGGAACTGAAGCCGCCCTGATGGCAGCAGGATTAGGTGCTAATGTAACCATTTTTGACACCAATTTGGAACGCTTGCGTCATCTAGAAAGTACTATGCCTGCGAACGTAACACCTATTTTTTCTAACTCGTACACTTTAGAAAAAGAAATTCAAAGATCCCATCTAATCATCGGGACAGTTCTCATTCCAGGTTCAAAAGCGCCAAAACTTGTGCGAAAGGAAATGCTTTCTAAAATGATGCCAGGCACTGTACTCGTGGATGTTGCCATTGATCAAGGAGGATGCTTTGAAACGAGTGAACCGACGACACATGACAATCCTATAGTTATTAAAGAAGGAATCATTCACTATGCCGTAACCAATATGCCCGGAGCCGTACCCAATACGTCTACGACTGCATTGACCAATGCCACATTAAATTATGCGTTACAATTGGCGAATAAAGGTTGGAAACAGGCATGTTTCGAAAATCCTGTTTTGGCAAAGGGATTAAATATTATCAATGGAAAAGTGGTGTACAAAGAAGTTGCAGAGGCATTTGATTTAGAGTATATTGAACTCGAATCGATAATGTAATTCATGAAACTCACTCCTTCGGGAATTAACTTGTACACTTTTTTCAATCTACCTTCCGCTTGGTGGTGTGGGGTGCGCGTTGTTACCCTTACTCCTGAGGTTTCTGAAGTCAAAGTGCGTCTCAAGTGGATCAACAAAAACCCTTTTAAATCCATGTTTTGGGCGGTACAGGGTATGGCTGCGGAACTCGCTACTGGGGTGTTGATTATGCAGGCTGCTAAAGCTTCTCAAAACAAAATTTCCATGTTAGTTATTAACAACAAAGCCAATTTCACCAAAAAAGCTAAAGGGAAATTACTTTTTTCCTGCCATCCTGGAGACAGTATTGAAAACACATTTGCTAATTTAGTAGACACCAAAAAGCCACAAACCCTTTGGCTACAGGCCAGAGGAGTTGACGAAGAAGGAGATGTTGTCTCTACCTTTGATTTTGAATGGACTTTATTATTAAAATGATTTTGTGATAAAATAGCCTTTACAAACTTTATGAGTAAACCTCTGGAATGTTTGATTTTTATCAAATTCCAGAGAACCTAAAAACAATTAAAATTAAACAGATGAAACCCTCTTTTATTAATGACCTCAGTCTTCCTGCAGTTGCAGCACCAATGTTTTTAATCTCAGGGCCTCAGTTGGTGATCGAATGTTGTAAAAACGGAATTGTAGGTACTTTTCCAGCGTTAAATCAGCGTACTACTGAAGGATTTGAAGAATGGATTATTGAAATAAAAGAAGCCTTAAACGCATTTGAAAAAGAAACGGGTAAAAAAGCAGCACCCTTTGGAGTAAATCTTATTGTCCATCCAACCAATCCCAGAGTGATGCCCGATCTTGAAGTTTGTGTCAAACACCAAGTCCCCTTAATCATCACTTCATTAGGTGCCGTTTCTGATTTGGTCGAAGCGGTACACAGTTATGGAGGGTTGGTTTTTCACGACATCATCAAAAGACGTCATGCTGAAAAAGCATCAGAAGCGGGTGTAGATGGATTGATTCTGGTAGCAGCTGGTGCAGGAGGTCATGGAGGTACTCTGAATCCTATGGCTTTAGTAAACGAGATTAAAACCTTTTTCCACAAAACTATTTTACTTTCAGGTTGTATCAGCACGGGCAACGATATTGCTTCTGCCTTGCAAATGGGTGCCGACTTGGCATATATGGGAACCCGTTTTATTAATGTAACAGAAAGTATGGCGGACAAAGCATATCAAGAAATGATTCTGTCTAGTAAAGCCGAAGATATTGTCTATACCGCAGCTGTTTCGGGAGTGCATGCAAGTTTTTTGAAACCCAGTCTAGAGGCTATGGGTATTACAGAAGCTATGTGGAAGCAGAGTAAAAAAGTGGATTTTGGAAGCGAACTAGATGCCGCTCAGGCAGAAGCTAAAGCTTGGAAAACCATATGGTCTGCTGGGCAAGGAGTTACTTCCATTAGCGATATAAAATCCGTAGCACAACTTACCGAACAGCTTAAAGTAGAATTTAAAATAGCTTTAGAGGCACAAAACGAAAAATTCCGGAAGTATTTTAATCAATAGAATTTTTATTTACCGCGTCAAACGATAAATCAACAAAGCACTGCGTTGAATTAGAGTATTCATGGTCTTGAGATTCACTGTTTCTTGAGGAGTATGAGCCCCTGTTCCCATGGTACCCAATCCGTCTATTCCATCGGTATAGTCTGCGACAAAAGAAATATCTGCCGCACCGCGTTTTAATGGATCATAAGGTTCAACTCCTCCCTGTCCCATATCTTTACTTACTTGGTCTAATATCGCAAGAACTGCAAGATTTCCTTCTGAAGGCCCCATGGCGGGATAGCTATCTACAAAACTGATACTTGCCGAGGTCTGGGGTAGATTTTGAGCAACAATTTCACGCATTTTGGCTCGGGTATTTTCTTTTTGTTCTTCCGAGATAAAGCGTAAACCTCCGTTGACTACTGCTTTTTGTGCTACCACATTAGATTTTCCAAAGACCTCTCCACTACTGGTTTGTTTATCATATTCCACAAAAGTACCCCCAAGAAGGGTTCCAGGATTGAAGGTGAGGTATTCTTCTCCTCGAACTTCATTATAAAACGCATCGAGTATTCGACTCATTTCAAAAATAGCTCCAGCACCCACACGCTCATTAAAAATCCCAGAAGAGTGTGCGCGTTTTCCTTGAGTTTCCACTCGCCAACCCGAAGCTCCACGACGGGCAATGGTAGCGTAGTCAAAACCTGAAGCATTTTCATAGCCTAAGGCTATGTCCGCCTCTTTTCCAGCTTCAATTAAATCTTTTCGAGAAATAGACAATGGCTTACCCGTACTTTCCTCGTCTCCTGTAAAGGCTACTGTAATTGTGGTATTTTTCAATAAGTTTAAGTCGTGGAGGGCTTTTAAAGCGAAGAGAACGACTACATTTCCTCCTTTCATATCATTAGCTCCTGGTCCATAAGCAATACTATCCTTGCGTTCAAATCTTTGAAAAGGACTGTTTTCCTCAAAAACAGTATCCAAATGTCCAATAAGTAAAAGTTTCTTTCCCTTTTTTCCTTTAATGGAAGCGAAGAGATGTCCTGCTCGGTTCATTTCTTCTGGCATATCAATCCAACGTGTTTCAAAGCCAATACCATCGAAAGCACCTCTAAAAATAGAACCGACTTTACGAACTCCTTCCAAGTTGAGCGAACCACTGTTGATATTGACCACTTGTTCTAAAAAATCAATACTCTCATCCTCATAACTTTGTACTTTATTGATGATTTTGCGTTCCGTTTTGCTCAGCTTTTGACCGTATACATTGAAACCTAAGGTACTAATACAGAGTAGTGATAATAGAATTCGATTCATTTTAAAAATTTTTGGTAAGCGATTTAACAATTTTATTTTCAGCTAAAAACTCCTGAGCGATCACTTTTAGAGTTGTATAGAGAGGAATTGCAATGATCATTCCTAAAGGTCCTAATAGAGTGCCTGAGGCGAGAATGACGATGAAAATTTCCAATGGATGAGATTTGACACTGTTTGAAAAGATAAAAGGTTGGCTGAAAAAATTATCTACCAACTGTCCAATAAAGAATCCAATCATCACATAAAGCGTTTTGGGAAGGATGACAGAACTAAAGTCTGCACCAATAAAACTACTCATGGTCAAAAGCATCATCAAAATCGCTCCAATAATGGGCCCCAGATAAGGTATCAGATTTAGTAGTGCACAGAGAAAGGCAATGATAAAGGCATTTTCCACATTAAATATGCTTAAAACCAAACTGTAAATAACCAAAAGAATGCTGATTTGAAGGAGTAAACCCAGAAAATAACGTGAGAGTAGTCCCTTAGTTTTGTCAATGGATTTCTCTACCCGATTACTTACTTTATCATTGACCAAAGCTAAAATGATACGTTCCTGGAGATGGCTGTCTTTTAAGAAAAAAAACAATATGAAGACTACTGAAAAAAGGCCAATGGTAAAGCCTCCGAGTAATTCTAATGTCTGATTTAACAATTCAGGGAGCAAACCAAAATTGACATTTTGGAACAGGTTATCCACAGAAAATTGTTCCTGCCAAAAGCGGTTATCCAACTGAAAATAAACGCTGATTTCTTCCACTAAAGTTTGAATATTGATCTTTAAAAGATCTACATCCAATAAAGAAAGATTTTCGCCTTGTTGAACCAAAAGTGGAACAAAGAGTGAAAAAAGACTAATTAAAAGCCCTAAGAGCAGAATGATACTAATACTGGTTGCCAGTACCGAACGCATTTTTAGACGTTGCATCAAAAATTGATTGATAGGACGTCCGATAAGACTTACTATGCCCGCAATAAGCATATAAATCAACAACGTTTTGAGTTGATAAAGTAACCAAGCCAATGCACATAAGCCTGTGAGTTGGAGTACTCCCCAAAATATTCCACTGGTAATTTCTTTGGCATTCATAGGCTAAAGATAGGAAACATCTCGGATTATTTAAGAGACACCTATCTGATTGATTTTAACAGTAAAAAAAATAAATACGGTAGTCTAACTCACAAATTCAAAGCGTTAGATTTTTTATTGTTTTAGAAAGAGACTGTGACAACCCAAAAGGCCTGCTGTCTCTGTTCGGAAGCGTTGTGTGCCAAGACTTACAGATTTTAGTCCGGCATTTGTTGCGGCTTGAATCTCTTCAGTACTAAAATCTCCTTCAGGACCTATCCAGAGACAAATTTCATCTGATTTTAGAGGGTAATCAGATAAATTTTCTTTTGAGGTGGAGTGGCAATGGGCGATAAGAGAAGTATGTCTAAGTGTCTTCAGTTGCTCTTGAAAAGAAATTATCGGAAGAATTTCAGGGAGAAAAAACTGTTGAGATTGTTTTAGCGCGGCAATGGCAATTTTTCTCCATCGCTCAGTTTTAACAACCTTTCTCTCTGAGTGATTACAACGTAACGGGGTAATGGAAGAAACACCCAATTCCGTCAACTTTTCAATCATCCATTCCATCCTTTCATTGCTTTTTGTTGGGGCGATGATAAGATGGATAGATTTTTTTGGTGAGGGATGTATTTTAGCTTCGATTTTTTCGGCAAATACTTTTTGAGAGGTAACCAGGCTTAGTTTACCGGTCCATTGAAGTCCTTTTCCATCGGTGAGGGTAACAATTGTACCAAGTTGTTTACGCAATACTTTGGTTAGATGTTTGCTCTCTTCTCGATTAAAAGTAAAGCTTTGAGAGTCTAGTGTTATTTGTGGATCAAAAAATAAATGCATACTTACATTTTAAGTCGGGCTTGAGCACTGTCGGACAAACTACCTGAGTGATTTTGTTGCAATTTGTAATAGGCTGCAATTCCAATCATTGCAGCGTTGTCAGTTGTATAGGCTAGGGGAGGGTAGAAAACTTCCCAACCTCTAGCTAGCGCCTTGATATCCAACTGTTTTCTTATTTCAGAATTGGCCGCAACCCCACCCCCAATAACAATTTGATTGAGGTGCTTTTCGTTTGCTGCTTTTTCAATTTTGTGAAGTATGATTTGGATTAAAGTATATTGTAAACTTGCACACAAATCGTTACGATGCATACGAACAAAATTGGGGTCTTTTTGTTCTTTTTTGTGAATAAAATTGGTAAAAGCAGTTTTTACTCCACTATAACTTACATCGTATCCCTTCAGTTTAGGAATTGGGAAATCAAATCGGTGAGGATTTCCTTTTTGAGCGAGTTGATCAATCTGGGGACCAGCAGGATAGCCTAGTCCCATGCGTTTTCCGCACTTGTCAAATGCTTCTCCGATGGCATCGTCTAAGGTAGTCCCCAAAGGTTCCATGTCAAAATAGTCTTTTACCAAAAGTAATTGGGTATGCCCCCCAGATAGTGTGACCCCAAGAAAGGGAAACAAAGGAGTATTCTGATTTTCATCTTCGATAAAGTGAGCGAGCAGATGACCTTGCATATGATGAATAGGAATTAGGGGGAGGGCCAAAGACAGTGCTAGAGACTTGGCAAACGCACTCCCCACCAAGAGTGAACCCAAGAGTCCTGGACCTTGAGTATAAGCGATGGCGGTTAGCTCTTTTTTATCGATATTTGCTTCGGCTAATGCCTGTTCAACTACAGGGATTATTTTGGATTGATGTGCACGCGAAGCAAGTTCGGGAACAATACCTCCATAGGCCTTGTGAATCAAATCTTGATTTGCAATGCAATTGGATAATACCTTTCTATCGTGGAGTACTGCCGCAGCAGTATCATCGCATGAGGATTCGATAGCGAGTAAATAATTAGTTTTGTGCAACATTGCGCTTTTAAATACGTTACAAAAATAAACGATAAAGTATCAAAAAGAAGTATAAAATAGCATTGATCCTCGCAGGGAGTTTTTTACTCCTGGCAATTCTGCTTATCGGAATAATTTCAACTTCTTATGTTCAAACCCAAATTGTAAAACAACTCACCAAAAATTTTACAAATAAAACCCAACAACATATTTTCTTTGAGGATCTTAAGTTGCGCTGGAATGGAGAATTAGAGTTCGACAATTTCTATTTAGAAGATCATCACCAGGATACGTTGCTGTTTATCAAAACCTTACACACCTCTTTACTTGACTTTAAAGGGTTGCAGCAAAACCACTTTGACTTAAGTAAACTTAGTGCCGAGGGACTTTATTTCAAATTAAAAAAATACCAAGGTGAAGAGACTCACTCTTTAAAAATCCTTACTGAAAAGTTTAAAAAAGACGATACTGACAAACCCAAAACAGATTTTAAAATTGCAGATCTGGATTTGGAGAAAGTTGCTTTTGTCTATGAAGATGAAAATTTAACCGAAGGGAAACCTATTCGATTGGATTCTTTGAGCATACAAGCGAGTGATTTTCAATTTAAAGAAAATCGCCTTCAGATTCAAATTAAAAATCTAGTAGGGCAGCTGCATTCACCTTTAATGAAGTCTGTGAGCATGAAAGCTGAGGTGAATTATGAACCCGGACAACTTCAATTGAACGAGTGGGAGCTTCTTTCTGAGGAAAGTAAATTATACGGAAGTTTAGATTTGACAGGTGCTGAAGGAAGTTTTCGAAATTTTAATTCGCAAGGATTAGTTCAGCTGGAAGTGATGTCTAGTCAGTTGGATTTTGCCACCTTTTTTCCAGAAAACTCATATTTAAATAATTTACCTGCTCTGGATGCTTCATTTAAAGCTGAAGGGAAACTTGATAATATTGTTTTGAAAAAACTCGAGCTTTCCAATCCATTTATTGATTTTCGAGGGAGTTTCACAGCAAAAAACATGTTTACTACGCAGCCACCAGTGTGGAATCTCGTAATGGATTCGCTTCAGATTGACACTCAGATACTAGAGCCTTTACCCTTTGTTTCTAAACCTTTGAAAGAACAAATGGCTTTATTGTCCGTTTTGAGATTAGAGGGGGATGCTACCTTGAATAAGGACTCCATTCAGTTTGATTTAAAAACAGACAATCTCTGGGGAAAAATTGCTTTCAACGGAAGTTTGGGTAGAGGTGTGTTTGATCAAAAAAAGAGAAATAAAACATTTGTACTTAACGCTCTGATCGACAATCTTGAGATATCCCGATTGAGGACTATAAATTTGAAAGCCTATTTTGGTGGAAATGTAAGAGCTCGAGGAGATTTTTCTGAGCTTGACAATCCACAACTCTCTTGGTGGGTAGAGGATGCTTCTTTAAACTCTTCTAAGACCTCAATTAATGGAATTTCTTTGGAAGGAAAACTAGAAGAGCAACAAGTAAGAAACACGTTGAGTGTCAATTCTGTACCTATTTCACTAAAGAGTGATTTTTTGTACAATTATCGTGTAGCCCCCCCCCAAACTACATTACTGGCCAATGTAAATCAATGGGATTTAAATTCTTTGGGCTTACAATTAGGCGAAGGAAAGAGAAGCTTTAAAGGAGTCATTCTGTCCAATTTTAGCGGAAAACGTTTGGATGAATTAGAAGGAGAAATTAAAATATCCTCTGCTTCTATAGAAAACGACAAACAAACGGTGGCATTAAACCCGATGACCATTCTTCAGGAAATAGAAGAAAATCAAACCCTCTTAAAAATAGATAACAACGATTGTATTGCTGCAGAAGCCAAAGGGCAGTTTGAAACCTCTAAACTAAGCGCTTTGTTGCAACATACCTTTCATCAAGTCTATCCTTTTCTGCCAGACAAAGAGGTGGCAGAAGATCAAAAGGTATCTTTCAAATTAAAAATTTATAAAAAACTCCTAGACGCACTATATCCCAGTTTTTCCATTTCGGAAAATATAACACTTAATGGAAGAATTAATGCAGAAGAAGGAAGGAGTCAATTTGTGTTGGATGCACCACTTTTACGATATCAGGATATCCAGTTTCAACAGCTCCATTTTCAGGTCGATACAAAAAATCCGATTTATAATACTTTCTTAAGTGTAGCTCAAGTTTCTCACAACTATTTTAAGGGTAAAGACTTTAATCTGATCAGTACTCGACTGCGAGACACCTTATTCTTTCGCTCAGAATTTGAAAGTGCATCGGAATTAAAAACCCCGTTTGACGTCAACTTCCATCACACCAGAGAACCCAATGGAAATTCACATTTTATTGTAAAAAAATCCGTGGTTCCCTTGGGAAGTGATACCTGGACAATCAATCCGAACAATACTAATCAACAAAAATTGAGCTTCTATCCCGAAAATAAACAAATCCGTTTGAGTGCACTAAAAGCCTCTTCTGGAAGTCAATCCATTGCTTTATCGGGAATGTATAAGAGTTCTGATGCCTTTGATGTTGAACTGGATGTTCAGAATCTTATAATTGAAAATATACTTCCTTCACCTCCTACCTTTGCTATGGGTGGGAATGCGAATTTGGAGATCAGTATCATGCGCTCTACAGAGGAAAATCAATTGGGGATTGATGCGAATATTAATTCATTGAAAATTAACGGAGAAGGATTAGGCGACTTATTTCTAGAAGCACGGGGAAATACACAAATCAATAATTATTTTGCCAATTTGGAGGTAACAAAATCAGATCAAAAAACAGTAGGGTTAAGGGGATTTTGGCAGGGATTAGAGGATCCGATTTTAAATTTCAATTTGAATTTTAATGAATTAGACTTGGCCTTTCTTTCACCTTTAGGCAAAAAAGCACTCAACCAAATACGAGGTAAAGTAGCAGGAGACGTTACCCTTTGGGGGGCTTTAAAAAGTTTAAAACACGAGGGAAGTTTGCTATGGACCAAGGGAGGTTTTGCTATACCATTTCTCAATTTGGATTATGAAATTGAATCCACAAAAGTAGGTCTAANTAATCAGAACTTTAATTTTGACAGGGTAGTGCTCAATGATACCGATCATGGAACAACAGCTCTACTGAATGGTAATTTTTCGCACACCAATTTTTCTAATTGGGTTGCAGATCTAGAAATCAATTCCGAACGTATGTTGTTACTCAATACCAAACAAGAACCAGAATCTTTATTTTTTGGGCAAGGGTTTCTAGAGGGTTCTGTAAAGCTTCAAGGCCCTACAAAAGCACTACAAATTTCTCTGCAAGGGGCAACAGAAGAGGGGACTTCCTTGAAGATACCTTGGTCAGAAAATTACGGTTTGTCCGATACTTCATTTGTGCGTTTTGTCAATAAATACGCTAAGGACAGAAGGCAAGAGGAAAATCAACCTCAACGCATCGAAGAAGTCAAGGGATTGGAGTTGGAGTTTGAGTTAGATGTTAACAATAAGGCTGCTGTAGAAATTGTAATTGATCAAGAAACAGGCAGTTACCTCAGCGGAAGAGGAGCAGGAAATTTATTAATGGAAGTCAACACTCTCGGAAAGTTCAATATGTGGGGTGATTTTATTACCTACGATGGAATTTATAATTTTAAGAATTTAGGAGTAATCGATAAGAAGTTTGATGTAAAGCCAGGAGGAACTATTGTATGGGAAGGCAATCCATTGGAGGCTCAAATGGATTTAGAAGCTGTGTATGATGTTCCTGGAGGAGCCAATCCCGCACTCTTGTTGGATAACCCCAATTTTAACAAAAAAATTCCTACTGAGGTACTGATTCGTCTTCAGGGAAATCTATTAAAGCCAGACGATCCCATTTTCGAAATAGGATTTCCGAATACCAGTGGTACAGTAGCCTCTGAAATTAATTATCGACTTGCTGACCCACAGCGAAGTCAATTGCAGGCAATTTCGCTATTGTCTCAAGGAATTTTTATTAATGAAGTTAGTGTCTCTATGCAAGGGATCACTAACAATCTATACCAAAAAGCTTCGGATATTGTCAGTAATTTAATCAGTGAAGAAAACGATAAACTCAAAGTTGGGATTGATTACTTACAAGGAGATAAAAGTGCTTTGTTGGACATTGCTACAGAGGATCGCCTAGGGTTTACTCTTTCTACTCAAATCAGTGATAAAATCTTATTAAACGGGAAAATTGGAGTACCCGTAGGAGGACTAGAGCAAACGCTAATTGTAGGGAATGTTCAAATTGATTTTATACTCAATGAAGAAGGTTCTCTTCGAGCCAAAGTGTTTAATAGGGAAAATGAATTTCGGTACATAGGAGATGAATTGGGCTATACTCAGGGGGTAGGACTGTCTTATAATGTAGATTTCAACACGTTTAAGGAGTTGATTCAGAAAATAACGTCACAAACTAAAAGCGACTCAGAGATTACAGACAAAGCACAGCAAAGCGGTAAAAAAGATCTGATAAAATTTGTCAAAAAAACAGATTTATGACATTTTTAAGGAATTTTGTAAAATTTCAATGGGAGTTGGTGTACTGTGAATTTAATATTTAAATTTGCAGCGAAACCAAACTCATGAGTACATCAATTAAGCGTATCGGAGTCCTAACTTCGGGGGGTGATGCCCCAGGGATGAATGCGGCTGTACGAGCCGTAGTTCGAACCGCAGCTTTTTACGACATGGAATGTGTTGCTATTTATAGAGGGTATCAAGGTCTAATAGATGATATAACCAAGGAGATGAATCCTAGAAGCGTTAACAATATCATCAACAAAGGGGGTACTGTACTAAAATCTGCACGATGTCTTGAATTTCGTACGCCCGAAGGGAGAAAAAAAGCATTTAGTGTTATTCAAAAACACAGAATTGATGCCTTGGTTGTCATCGGTGGTGACGGTTCTTTTACAGGAGCTATGATCTTTCAAAAAGAATTTGACATTCCTGTCATTGGTGTTCCAGGAACGATTGACAATGATATTTTTGGAACTTCCCACACTATTGGTTACGATACAGCATTAAACACCGTAATTGGTGCAATAGATAAAATTCGCGATACAGCCATTTCTCATAATCGTCTCTTTTTTGTCGAGGTAATGGGAAGAGATGCTGGACATATTGCTTTAAACACAGGAATTGGCGCAGGTGCGGAAGAAATTCTGATCCCAGAAGAAAACATGGGACTTGAACGGTTATTGGAATCGCTTAGCCGAAGTGAAAAATCAGGTAAATCCTCTAGTATAGTGGTCATTGCTGAAGGTGATAAAACAGGAAAAAATGTTTTTGAAATTGCAGAATATGTAGAAAAAAACATGCCTCACTATGAGGTTCGAGTATCGGTTTTAGGACATATGCAACGCGGTGGAAGCCCTAGTTGTTTTGACAGGGTACTCGCTTCGCGAATGGGCGTTCATGCAGTAGAAGCACTCAAAGACGGAAATTCAAACGTGATGGTAGGGCTCAAAGAAGATCAAATGATATTGACCCCTTTAAGCAAAGCGATAAAAGGGAAATCAGAAATTAATAAAAACTTAATCAGAGTATCGGACATACTCTCTCTATAACTCAATTCAAAATAAACAATTACAAACATGGCAATTAAAATAGGAATCAACGGATTTGGAAGAATAGGAAGGCTTGTATTTAGATCGGCAATGAAACAATCTGATGTTACAATTGTGGGAATCAATGACTTGTTGGATGTGAATCACTTAGCATATCTTTTAAAATATGATTCCGTACATGGCAAATACCAAGGTACAGTTTCAGTGGAAGGAAACAATCTAGTTGTAGACGGTCAAACTATCCGTATTTCTGCAGAACGCGACCCCGCTGCAATTGGCTGGGGCAGTTTGAATACAGATATCGTAGCAGAATGTACAGGAATTTTCACCACGTTAGAAAAAGCGCAACTTCATATTGATGGTGGAGCTAAGAAAGTAGTAATTTCTGCCCCTTCTGCAGATGCCCCAATGTATGTTATGGGTGTAAATCACAATGATGCTACGGCAGACCAAACCATTGTATCTAATGCGTCCTGTACCACCAACTGTTTAGCTCCGATTGCAAAAGTGCTCAACGATAATTTTGGGATTCAAGAAGGGCTAATGACTACCGTTCATGCTACTACTGCAACCCAATTTACCGTAGATGGCCCTTCAAAGAAGGACTTTAGAGGAGGAAGAAGTTCGCTAGTGAATATCATGCCCGCTTCCACAGGAGCTGCCAAGGCGGTTACGAAAGTGATTCCTGCTTTGGTAGGAAAGTTAACCGGAATGGCATTTAGGGTACCTACCGCCAATGTATCTGTAGTAGATTTGACCGTACGACTTGAAAAAGAAACTTCTTACGAAGAAATTAAATCGGTAATGCGAAAGCATTCCGAAACAGATTTAAAAAACATATTGGGTTATACCGAAGAAGCTGTGGTTTCTCAAGATTTTGTGGGTGATGTACGCACTTCTATATTTGATGCCGGTGCTGGAATGGAATTAAACTCAAAATTCTTTAAAATCATATCTTGGTATGACAATGAGTGTGGTTATTCCAACAAACTCATTGATCTTGCAAAACATATCAACCAGCTTTAATCTTTTTTTAAATGATTTTAGTTGTTGATAGCGGATCTACCAAAACGGATTGGATCTCTGTAGATGCCAATGGTAAGGTATTATTCTCCACACAAACACTGGGACTTAATCCGCAGGTGCTCTCTAGTGCTATCCTTAAAGAAAGAATCATCAATAATTACGACCTGTATCAAAACAGGAATAAGGTAACTCATCTTTATTTTTATGGAGCAGGCTGTGGTATAGAATCCCCTCAATTACGCATACTTAAGGTTTTTGATGAGATTTTTACCCACGCTGATAAAACAATTAAAGAGGATACTTATGCGGCTGTTTATGCAGCTGCGAAACCAAACGAAAAGTCTATTGTGTGTATTTTGGGCACAGGCTCTAATTGTACTTATTTTGATGGGAGTGCAATTGAGCAACGCATTACTTCCTTGGGTTATATTTTGATGGATGAGGCGAGTGGAAATTTTTATGGAAAGCAATTGATTAGAAGTTATTATTTCAATACTATGCCCAAGTCTTTGGCAAAGGAATTTGAAAAGGAATACGATCTTCATCCCAATACTATTAAAGAGAATATCTATCGCAGAGAAAATCCAAATACCTATTTGGCAACTTTTTCCAAATTTTTGATCAAACATAAGGATAACAAACGGTTTCAAAAGATTATCAAAAATGGTTTAAAACGTTTTATTGATCACCAGATTCTTCAATTTGATAATGCAACCGAGGTTCCAATTCACTTCATTGGTTCCATTTCCTTTTTCTTGAAAGACGAAATCAAAACGGCCTTAGAAAAAAAAGGATTGACTATGGGTCGCATCGTTCAACGTCCTATAGACGAGTTAGTCAAATACCACATCAACCTTTTGGAATAGGGGGATAGCTGTTGTTATTTAACAGCAATCATAGAGATTTCAATTCGAACAGATTTGGGAAGTGTACTTACAGCTACAGTTTCTCTAGCGGGAGCAAGCTCGTTGTCAAAATAAGCTCCATACACTTGATTGACCTCACCAAAATTATTCATGTCATCCAAAAAAATAGAACTTTTAACCACGTGTTCAAAATTCATTTCTGCGGCCTCTAATATTGCTTGGAGGTGTTCCATTACCAATTGTGCTTCTTCTTTGATGGTTCCGCTGAAGAGTTCCATAGTAGCTGGGATTAGTGGAATTTGCCCAGAAATATAAAGCGTATTTCCCACTTTTACAGCTTGGTTGTAAGGACCTATTGGTGCTGGGGCATTGAGAGTAGTGATGATTTGTTTTTTCAACTGTAAAGATTTATTTAAAAATAGTGATTTTAAATGATTTAATAGGTGCGGTTGGGTTCGCTTTGTTTTTCGTATTTAATATCACTCAGCAAGCCTGATTTTATCCCAATAAAAAAATTCCATGATGCACGATCACTAAACGGAACCCAGCTGAAGTTAAGCCGCCAACTGTTTAGATCTCGATCAAAACGCAGTTGGGTGTAGGTAAAGCCCTTTCCTTTAAAGTCATAACCTGAGGACACTCCCACTTTCCATTTGGGAGTCAAATCCACATTACCTGAAAACATAAGTGAATTATTACTAAAATCACGTTGCCCTCTACTGTTGTTGTAGGTGAGAGAATATGCAAGTTTTAAATTCCAAGGAATTTTGGATCGGTAACTAGGATATGTTGGAGCTGGAGTATCATCCTCAGCGTTCATTCTTCTATCTGAAAAATCTTCGGCCTTACCAAACAAGTCATCTTCTCGCCCTCCTCCAGAAGTGGCCTCTCTTTGATTAAGTTCATTTTCGTTGTCATTGTCCCCCTCCAATTGTGTACTTGAAAAAGAATAGTTTAAGTTCACATTCGCACTGGTCAACCTTAAGAGTCCACCCCCATTCGCAATGTTATAGGTGTTTATTCTAATTTTGTTTTCACTAAGTGCGTAAGGATCCATAGTAGCTCCCATGTTGATACTCATTTTACTTTTTAATAGCGAAAGGCCAGTACTCATCCTAAAGGGACTCCAACGCAATGAATCTGCAGCAAAATTATGAGAAGTACTAATATTTAAATTGTTGAGTAGCACTATTTTTTTTAGTTCCGTAGCGGTAGAATCTTTATCCTTAACTTTTGCTTCAAAATTATTTCCTACGCTAATGTTCATATTGTTGGACAAATTCCTTCCTGGAACTCCAAAAAGACTGTTCTGATAGCGAGTGTATTCTGCGGTATTTCCTTCTGCATCAACAATATAGGTGTCATAGTACTGCTCAAAACTTGGTCGATTTGAATATCCGATGCTAGGACGAATGGTATGTCGTATAGATTGAATTTTTTTATCCTCTCCAAAATTAAATGTACCGTAAATTGTAGTACCTAAAGATGCATTGAGGCTGTATTGCCGAAAAGCGCCAATCTGACCAATTGTATCTTTTACCGCAGGGGTATTGGTTATGGGATCAAAATCTCGAAAGCGTACTGTATTCTGTGTCCAAACCTCTTCATAGTTAGCACTTGTGGTCATGCTGAGGTATTTGAACAGTTTAAAATTAGTGCTTATCGGAATCGAATGTTTCATTCCCGATTTTGCATTATCAAACATATTTGGCCCAAATAAAGCCTCTTCTGTAGTGATGATACGATTTTCGGCACGTCCTGAATATTGAAAATTGATGTTTTGGAAAAAGCCTTTTTTGGCTCCTACTTTTGGAGCAAAAGGAAAGATCCGCTCCATGGTGGCTTGTAATGTCGGTAAAGTCAGGTTTACCGATTTTGATTGTGAGTTTTGAGACATGGCTGTAGTAAGCGAAACATTCACACGAGGATACTCAGGGAATGATTTGGAGTAGGAGATAGAGGAGCTTAAATTGTTGTTTAGAAAGTTTGGTGAATTCAGTTGATTGATAGACTGTCTAAAATAATCGCTACTTCCAAAGTTTACAGAAGCAGAAAAGGTAGCGTTAGGACTGGCTTTAGGATCCTTAGAATGAGACCATCGTACATTGAATACCGTAGATTTGGCATAATCGGGTAAACCACGCGATTCGGTAATTAAATTTTCATAGCGAAAACTAAAATTTCCTCTAAATTTATAACGCTTGTTGTACTGTGAATCTCCTCGAAATCCATAACTCCCATTGGTGTAATAATCTGCAATAAGAGACAAATCAAAATAATCTGAAAGAGCAAAGTAGTACCCTCCGTTTTGAACATAATATCCCCTTAAATTACTTTCGCCGATGGAAGGTATGATGAATCCAGATTCTTTGGTTTGCGTTGAAGGGAAATAGGCAAAAGGAAGTCCCACAGGGGTAGGGACGTCTGCGATAAACATATTGGTAAATCCTGTAATGATTTTTCCACCAGGTATAATTTTACCTTTTCTAACTTTAAAGTAATAGTCAATCCCCTCTTCCTCATCACCAACCAGTTTCCCAGCGGTACTGACTCGTGCATCTTTAATATAATAGGTAGAGTCGTTTTGTTTTTTTGTTAATGAAGCAAAGATATCCATCCCATTTTGTCCAGATTTAGAATTCCAAATCAGCGCTTTTTGGGTGTCAAAATTAAAGCGAATGGAATCGGGGTTTACCTCATTATTGGCTTGTTTGAAAAAGGGATATTGTACCAGTACAGAATCTTTTTCAATCCGACCTGCATTGACTTCGTTTGTTTTGTAGTCCAAAATAATTATTCCGGCGCGCAACTCGATATCTTGATAATACAATTCGGCTTCATCGTATAAAATGAGTTTGTTTTCTTTGCGGTTGATTTGAACACAATCTTTCGCATTATATTTTACTTTGGCCAAAAGTAAAGGCTTCTTGGGCACTTTATTGATGCTATCCAAAAGTATTTTTTGGTCAGGATTTTGTTCGCCATTTTGTCCAAAGGAAAATGTTATTCCGAAGAAAAAGATAAAAGAAGCTATATGATAAAACTTTGTTTGCAAAGTGATAAACCCTAAATTTGTTGTGGTCGGTTTAAACCATCAAAATTAATGATAATTTTAAGGATGCATCAAGATTTACTGTCTTATTCTTTTTCTTTCCCAAACATAAAAAAGCAATCTTTTTTTAAGCTCTTACTTTTGCTTTTTGTTTTGGCAAATCCCATTCAGATGGGCGCCCAGGAAAAACCTTTCGTCGTCGTTTTAGATGCAGGGCATGGCGGAAAAGATCCTGGCAGACCTGGAACGGGTTTTTCAGAGAAAGAAATCGCACTTAATATCGCTTTAAAAACAGGAAAGTTACTTGAAAAAATTCCTGAAATTAAAGTGATATATACTCGAAAAACAGATGTTTTTGTGGAATTAACACAGCGGGCTAGCATAGCCAATAAAGCGAATGCAGATCTTTTTGTTTCCATTCATTGTGATGCTTTTACATCACCTAAAGCTTATGGTGCTGGAACTTTTGTTTTGGGACTTCATGCTAATGAGCGAAATTTTAAAGTAGCTCAAAAAGAAAATTCTGTGATTTTTTTGGAAGAAGACTATGAAAAAAACTACGATGGATTTGATCCTAACGATCCAGAGTCAGTAATCAGTCTGTTGCTGATGCAAGAAACCTATTTGGATCAAAGTATTGTCGCCGCTCAGACAATTCAGGATAGTTTTGTTCGCAATCTGAACCGCAAAGATCGAACGGTAAAGCAAGCCGGTTTTGTTGTCTTGAAATATACTTACATGCCCAGTGTTTTGGTCGAAACTGGGTTTTTGACCAACCCAAGAGAAGGAGCTTATTTAAATTCAAAAAAAGGTCAAGACGATATGGCAAGCGCTATTTCTAAGGCCATCATTAATTTCAGAAAAAGTCGGAACACCAGTTTTCAATCTGAAACTCTGGTCATAGAAAAGGAAGAGGAAGAAATAGCTCCAAAAACTGTGGAAATAGATATAAAGTTTAAAATTCAAATTGCTGCAAGTAAGAAAAAAGTGGATTTAAAACCTTATAATTTTAAAGGCTTAAAAGAACTTTCTCTTGTTAAATCTGGAAAACTATATCGCTATTATTTTAGTGAAAGCCCTACCTATACTCAAGCTCAAGAACGCTTGCAAGAAGCAAAACAAAAAGGATACACCAAAGCTTTTATCGTAGCTTTTGAAGGGGATAAAAAAATTACAATTAGCGAGGCACTCGATCACTTTAAATGAGGCTGTTCAAGAAATTATTTTTAAATTTGTTAGGTATCTAAACACAAATAAATTGAACCTCTCTCGCGAATTAAAAACTGCATTTTTCATTATTGGAACAATCCTAATTTTCTTTTTTGGATTCAATTACCTCAAGGGTTCATCTCTGCTGAGTAAAGAAAAAGTAGTGCATGCGCTCTACAGTGATGTAGAAGGATTGGTTGTAGGAGCAAATGTCACTATTAGCGGAATGAATGTGGGTAAGGTTCGTGTTATTGATTTTGATGAAAATTATGATAAAATCAAAGTTACTTTTACCCTTAGAGAAGATTTGGCTTTTTCAAATCAAAGTATTGCCCAGCTTTATGAGGCAGGTTTAATTGGCGGAAAAGCCATTGCCATACTTCCTAAATACGACGCAGCTGCTGGGATAGTTGCTGACGACGATATGCTTCCTTCAGAAATTAAACCCGGTTTAACCGAATTGATCAACCAGCAAATAGCACCGCTTCAAGACAAAATTGAAGGGCTGCTTACCTCGGCAGACTCACTCTTTGCAGGGGTAAGTAATATAATGAACTACGATACGCAAAATAACCTCAAAGCTACTTTGGAAGGATTATCTTCTACGGTAAAGAACATTAATGCACTTTCTTCCAGCGTAAATAGAATCGTTACAGCCAATGAAAAGGGTTTTAATAGTACCTTAAATAACTTAGATGACGTTACTCAAAATCTAACTCAACTTACTGACTCGCTAAATCAAATGCCACTTACTGCTACAGTTAAAAACTTTGAAGCTACTTCGGAAAAGCTGAAACAAATTATTGAACGACTGGAATCAGGCGAAGGTTCTGCTGGGATGTTGATCAATGATCAGACTCTTTATGAGAATTTAGTTAGCTCATCAGAAGCTTTAGATGCGTTTTTAACAGACTTGAAAGAGCATCCAAAACGCTATGTGCATTTTTCAATTTTTGGACGAAAAGACAAACCAAACACGAAAGAATAAAACCCATGGCCTATCTGCCAAATTTGATTTTTCTCATTTTGTTAGCTGCGGGGGTGGGCTTTTTTGCACGCAATCTCAAACGTATTATTAGAAACATCAAGCTTGGAAAAGAGGTTAATCGTTCCAACCAGCCAAAGCTCCGTTTTAAAAACATGTTGCGTGTTGCTTTTGGACAATCTAAAATGGTTTCACGTCCTATATCTGGACTACTTCATTTGGTTGTGTATATAGGTTTTGTTCTTATCAATATTGAACTACTCGAAATTATTTTGGATGGCCTCACGGGTAGTCATCGAATAGTTGCTCCATTTTTAGGGAGTTTTTACAGTTTTTTAATGGCCTCCTTTGAAGTGCTGGCATTTTTGGTACTGATTGCGGTATTCATTTTTTGGACACGTCGAAATGTGATCAAAATTCAACGTTTTTGGAAACCAGAAATGAAAGGCTGGCCAAAAAATGATGCTGATATTATACTCTATTTTGAGGTGGTGCTCATGGTGTTGTTTTTATCGATGAATGCTACAGATTCTCTTTTACAACAAGCAGAAATAGACCCTTACATCAAAGCAGGCAGTTTCCCCATCTCACAATATCTACTCCCTTTATTTGCGAATTTTTCAGTGGAATCTCTGGTGCTTTTAGAACGTAGCTTTTGGTGGGCTCATATTGTAGGAATTTTGATCTTTTTAAACTATCTCTACTATTCCAAACACTTGCATATCCTTTTGGCATTTCCCAATACTTATTTTGCCAATTTAGAAGAAAAAGGAAAATTTGAAGTTAATCCTCATATCAAAAATGAGGTGCAATATATGCTTAACCCCGAAGCAGTTTCAGGTAATGAAGCAAGTACCCCACCAGATAAATTTGGCGTTACAGATGTATTTGATCTCAATTGGGTGCAACTGATGAATGCGTATAGTTGTACAGAATGTGGTCGTTGTAGCAATGTATGTCCCGCAAACCTAACTGGAAAAAAATTATCTCCACGAGCCATCATGATGAAAACTCGGGATCGATTGGAGGAAGTAGGCAACAATTTAAATGTCAACAAAGGAAGTTTTATAACGGACGAAAAACAATTATTAAACGACTATATTAGTCCTGAGGAGCTTTGGGCTTGTACTTCCTGTAATGCATGTGTTGAGGCATGTCCAATAGCCATAGATCCTTTATCTATCATCATGGATATGAGGCAATATCTGACATTAGAAAAATCAGCTGCCCCTGCTGCCCTAAACACTATGATGTCGAATATTGAAAATAATGGAGCTCCATGGCCTTTTAGTAACCAAGATCGTTTGCAATGGGCAAATGACGATTAATTTAATTCAAACAAAATGCAACGCGAAGAAGCAGAAAGTTATTTACACAAAAAAGTAGAAGATGGGGAATTGATTAGCCCTGTGCTCCCTGAGGGAATTAAAAATTATTTAGTTGATATCGATGGTACCATCTGCGACGACATTCCCAACGAAGAACCCGAACGGATGGCAACAGCAAAATTATACCCCGATGCTTTAGAAACACTAAATAGGTGGTTTGATGAAGGGCATTTGATTTGTTTTTTCACTTCACGTCTAGAGTTGCACAGAAAGGTAACTGAAACTTGGCTTAAAAACAATGGATTTAAGTATCACAGTTTACTCATGGGTAAACCTCGTGGAGGAAATTACCATTGGATTGACAATCATTTAGTAAAGGCAACACGATACAATGGAAAGTTTACTGATTTGATAGAAAAAGAAGTAACTATCGAAGTGTTTGACGACGGACAACCTCAAAAATAGAAAATGAAACTAAACATTCCCACATTATCAGATCTAGCTGCAGCAGGTAAGAAACCCGAAGTAGTCTTTTGGGTAGGTTGTGCGGGAAGTTTTGACGATCGTGCAAAGAAAATCACTAAAGCTTTTGCAAAAATTCTGATTCAAACCCAAACCAATTTTGCCGTATTGGGAACAGAAGAAACATGTACAGGAGATCCTGCCAAACGTGCCGGAAATGAGTTTTTATTTCAGATGCAGGCCATGCAAAATATCAATACCCTAAACCAATATGGGGTAACAAAAATTGTAACCACCTGCCCCCACTGTTTCAATACTTTGAAAAACGAGTATCCTGAGTTAGGAGGACAGTATCAAGTCATGCACCACACTCAGTTTTTAAAGAAATTGATCCAATCGGGAACGCTACAGATAGAAGGAGGAACTTTTAAAGGAAAACGCATAACTTTTCATGATCCTTGTTATCTAGGGCGCGCAAATAACATTTATGAAGCCCCTCGAGATTTAATTAAAAAATTAGATGCTGAATTGGTGGAAATGAAATCTTGTAAGTCCAAGGGTTTGTGTTGTGGGGCAGGAGGAGCACAAATGTTTAAAGATGCTGAAGCAGGTGATAAAGAAATCAATATCGAACGAACAGAACAGGCGATAGAGATACAGCCCGATATAATAGCAGCCGCTTGTCCTTTTTGTAACACCATGATGACCGATGGAGTAAAAAATAAAGAGCAAGAAGATAAGCTCCAGGTTATGGATATTGCAGAATTGATTGCTAAAGCCAACGATTTATAGTCATGATAGTACCTTTTGATACCCTACCCAATGATGCTCGGATTTGGATTTATCCCGCTCATCGTTCTTTTTCAGAAGCGGAACAGGCAGAAGTACAAGACGCTTTAACACAGTTTTTATCCCAATGGACTGCCCACAGTCAAGATTTAGAAGCTGGATTTGAATTGCGCTACAATCGTTTCATAGTAATTGGAGTCAATCAGTACTCAGCCCAAGCCAGTGGCTGCTCTATTGATGCTTCCGTGCGTTTTATCCAAGAATTGGAAAAACAATTCGATTTGGTGTTATTGGACAAGATGAATGTCACTTTCCGACAGGGTGCTTTTTTGGCATACAAGCCCCTAAATGAATTTATTAAAATGGCAAAAGCCAAATCGGTTTCAAAAGAAACCATAGTATTCAATAACCTGGTGGACACTGTAGGGGATTACAAACAGTTTTGGGAGGTTCCCGCTGGTGACAGTTGGCACAATCGCTTTATCAAATGAGTGTTTTACAATATTAATTGATATTATTTTGATGAAATTTTGGAACTACTTATACATTCTTTTCCCCATATTCCTTTTGGGGCAAACACCCGATCCACTTTTGGTCAAAGAGGATTTAAAAGGGCAACAACAATGGGTGGATAGTCTCTACACTCAAATGACACTAAAAGAAAAAATAGGTCAGTTGTTTATGCCTATGGTTTTTACTGAAAAAGACAGTTCGCATTACAGGTATACATTAGATCTTATAAAAGAACACAAACTTGGTGGTTTGGTTTTTTCTTTGGGAGGTCCTGTAGGACAATCTCATTGGCTCAATAGTTTTCAAGCTGCATCAAAAACACCTTTATTAATCGCTATGGATGCGGAGTGGGGTGTAGCAATGCGATTGGATTCAGTGCAACCTTTCCCTTGGCCTATGACATTGGGCGCAGTACAAGACACCGTTCTTCTCAGAGCGATCGGAAAGCGTATGGGAATGCAAGAAAAACGCTTGGGGATACATTACAGCTTTGGTCCTGTACTTGATATTAATACCAATCCTAAAAATCCAATTATAGGGAATCGTTCGTTTGGTGCATCTTCAAATCGTGTAAGCCGTCAAGCTAGGGCAGTAATGCTAGGTCATCACGATGCGGATATTCTTACTTCGGGAAAGCATTTTCCAGGACATGGAGATACGGCTCAAGATTCACATAAAACCCTTCCTACAGTCGCTTTTTCTGCAGAACGTATCCAGCAGGTCGAATTAGAGCCATATAGACAGTTGATTCGCGATGGACTTTCTTCAGTAATGGTTGCCCATCTAAATGTGCCCAGTATTTCAGAGGAAGGATTGCCTACTTCACTTTCCAAAGATGTTATTCAAGATATTTTAAAGAAACAATTGGGCTTTCAAGGACTTGTCGTCACCGACGCACTAAATATGAAAGGGGTTTCCGAATATTCTAAAGTTCAGAACATTGATCTAACCGCTTTTCTTGCGGGTCACGATCTCTTGCTTATCTCGAATGATATCCCTAAAGGAATTCAAGCTATTGAAACTGCATTTTATAAAGGAATTATTTCTGAAGAACGTCTCTCTCATTCAGTTAAAAAAATATTGAAAGCAAAATATAAAGTAGGCTTACATGATTACCATCCCATAGCTACTGCTAACTTAATAGAAGATTTGAATACAGTTGAAGATGAATATTTGTATTACGAGGCAATGGGAAAGGCCTTGACCTTATTGAAAAACAAGAATCAGCTACTGCCCCTGAAAAGCACAAAACTGGTGGGACATATCGCTTTAGGAGAGGCACCTAGTACCTCTTTTATAAATCAATTGAAGAAGTACGGAACTATCAAAAGTTTAAAAGGTGTTACTGTTTCTAATGCTTTGGAAAAAACCACAAGTATTGATACGCTCATTGTGAGTTTTCATCGTTCCAATGATACTCCTTGGAAGGCATCAGATTTTTCAAAAGAAGAGCTTAAACTGATTTCTGAACTAGCACAACACAAAACCTTGATTTTAGATGTTTTTGTAAAACCTTACGCACTTGCACCATTGGAACAAATAAAAGGTATAGATGCGCTCCTTATGAGTTATCAAAACAGTATTCAGTCTCAGCAACTCAGTGCTGATGCATTGTTTGGAGCTCAAGCCCTCAGTGGAAGACTTCCTGTAAATGTTTCAACATCTTTTCAAGAAGGGTCAGGAATCGATTTGAGCGTACCACAACGTTTGGGGTATGCTTCCCCTATTTCTTTAGGATTTGATTCACAACGATTGAAAAGAACCGATAGCCTTGCTCAAATTGCAATTGACTCTATGATGACCCCAGGAATGCGAATTCTAGTCACTCGAAAGAATAAAATTATTTACGATAAGAATTTCGGATATCATACCTATAAAAAAGCACAACCCGTTCGCTCAGATGCGATATATGACTTGGCTTCATTGACAAAAATCTTAGGAACTTTACCATTGGTTATGCAGGCTGTTGCTGCGGGAGAACTGACCTTGGAGACAACTGTAGAAGAGTTGTTGCCAGAATGGAGCGATTCCAACAAAGCAAAAATAACCTTAAAAGAAATGCTTTCTCATCAAGCTTATCTATTTCCTTGGATTCCCTTTTATAAAGAAACACTGAACGCTAAAGGATTTCCAGATAAATCGATGTATCAAACAAAGTCTTCAAAAAAATTCGCACTTCCTGTCACCCAAAATTTGTTTTTAAAATCGGATTTTGAGAAAGAAATGTATGACCAAATCAAAGAAAGTGTGTTGCTGGATTCTGAAGAGTCTAAATATTCAGATTTCCCTTTTTACATTCTTAAAAAGTACTTTGAACGCCAAAGTGGAATTGAGTTTGATCTGTTGGTGCAAGAAAAAGTGTTTCGCCCACTGGGTTTAAAACGCATTACTTACCGACCCTTAGAAGTTTTTTCAAAAGACGAAATTGTTCCTTCAGAGATCGACGACTATTTTAGGCATACTGAATTGCATGGTACAGTTCACGATATGGGAGCAGCCATGCAAAATGGAGTAGGGGGTCATGCCGGACTTTTTGGCGATGCCTATGCGGTAGCAGCAATGATGCAAATGTATCTTCAGGGAGGGAAATACAATGGAATTCATTTACTAGAAAAACAAGTGATAGATGCCTTTAATTATTGCTATTTTTGTGACCGTGGTGGGCGCAGAGGAATTGGCTTTGACAAACCACAAATCGAGGGGAAACACCAATCTACTTGCGGATGTGTTTCAAACAATAGTTTTGGTCATTCGGGTTATACCGGTACTTATACTTGGGCAGATCCTGACGAAGAAATAATTATTGTTATTTTAGCTAACAGAACGTATCCCAACAACGATTTTGCGTTCAGTAAAAATAACATACGCACACGCATACAAGAGCGTGTTTACGAAGCATTAATCCAATAAAATTATACAAATTTGAATATAGCGATTGTTTGTTATCCCACTTTTGGAGGAAGTGGGGTTGTGGCAACCGAACTTGGACGAGCACTCGCCAAAAGAGGGCATCAAATCCATTTCATCAGTTACAATTTACCCGTCCGTCTGGAGGCTTTGAACGATCCTAATATTCGTTATCACGAAGTCAACGTACCAGACTACCCTTTATTTAAATACCAACCTTATGAGCTGGCACTTTCCAGTAGATTGGTGGATGTAGTTAAAACTCACAAAATAGATGTACTACATGTTCACTACGCTATACCCCATGCTTATGCCGCTTATATGGCAAAAAAAATGCTTTTGGACAGTGGCATTCAAATCCCTATAGTAACGACCCTTCATGGAACAGACATTACCTTAGTAGGCAGTCATCCGTTTTATCGTCCTGCAGTGACTTTTAGTATCAATCATTCAGATCGGGTAACTGCTGTTTCTGAAAGTTTGAAACAGGACACTTTACGATTATTTGAAATCAAAAAGAAAATTGAAGTCATCCCAAATTTTATTGATATAGATAAAATTAAAGCAAAAGGCAAACCCTGTGAACGGTCTCTTTTGGCCAATAAAGAAGAAAAAATCATTACTCACATTAGTAATTTTAGACCGCTAAAACGTATTTTGGACGTTATTGCTGTTTTTGAAGGAATACTTCCCAAGGTGAGCTCTAAGTTAATGATGGTGGGTGAAGGTCCAGAAAAGATCAAAGCATTAGAATATGTAAAAAATAAAGGACTTCAAGAGCATGTGTTATTTTTAGGTAACAGTAATGAAATCGATAAGATCTTGTGTTTTTCAGACCTTTTTCTGTTGCCCTCAGAAAAGGAAAGCTTTGGGCTTTCTGCTTTGGAAGCGATGGCGCATGGTGTACCCGTAATATCTTCAGATGCTGGTGGGATTCCAGAGGTGAATCAACATGGGGTTACAGGTTATTTATCCGAAATAGGAAATACAGCAGACATGGTTCAAAATGCATTGCGCTTACTAGAAAATGAAACACAACACCAATTGTTTAAAAATCAAGCTCTAGCACATGCAAAACAGTTTAATATAGAAAGCATTGTCAGTCAATATGAAAGTACGTATGTCAATGCCACAGCTGCCATTCAATATTGAACCTATTTAGGATGATAGATTCGTTCTGCTTCTTTATAAATGGTTTCTCTATCGAGTGTCATTTTCTTGGTTTTGAATTGTGCGTATAATTCCATTTGATCATTGTAATGGGGGGAATCTGGATGATCTGAACTCCCATAAGAAATCACCGATTCAATTTCTGGTCCTTCTGGCGTAAAACGAACCAACTCAATATAGGATTCTCCGCTTACTACTTTAACTTTTCCATTTTTATAAGGACTTGCGGCCATTGCGGTAATTACGTCTGGAAGTCCAAAGATTGGAAGTTCTTTCGATCCTCGAACTAACTTTTGATAATCTCCCAATGTGACCTCGGTTGTATTAAAATGTTTTAAGAGGTATTTTTTAGTGTTACGCAGCGCTTCAATGAGGAATGATGCTGGAATAATTTTTGGTTTAGGAACTTTTCGATAAAATGGACGTAATTCGTTGTAAAATACAGCAAAAGTTCCAGCTCCAAGGGAATTGGCAGCGGCCTTTCTGTCCCAACTTTGTAAACGTTCTATTAAAGTTGCAATTTCAGGATATTGCTTGGATTCCAATTGATCTAAATAATCGATGTTCATCCAATTAAACCTATAGGGTTTGGGATATTGATGGTCGTATTTTATCTTTTTAAAGTCGTTGTAGTCCAAACGGTCGTATTGATCGATCAATGTTTTTAATCGTGTGGACCGGTTGTTGTCATAGGTTTCAAAACCCATGTGAGTTTCAAATTTATCTTGAACAGGATTGTCTTGAAAACCAGAAGCGCGGAAGGGGGTATGATTAGCATTATAGACATAGCCAGACTTTGGTTGTATTACCTGAGGCAGATCTTCAATGTCATAAGTTGAGGTCCATAATGTTTTACGAGTATTTCCTGGAACTACATTTTCCCAGTCATAACCCTTGGCGCGTTTTGGAATCAGTCCGTTAGAAATATAAAAAATCGTATCGTTTCGATCTGCATAACCAATGTTGTACCCAGGTAAAGCCTTCATTTTTAAGACGTTGTAAAATTCAGTAAAATTGTTTGCTTTATTCATGCGCCACCATTGCTCTAAAGCTCGAATTTCAAATAGGGCAGGAGTACGAACAGCATAAAAACCGTGCTTATTTTTTAGGGTAGGTCCATAAATGCTATGATAGTATTTTTTTTGAATTTTAACGGGAATTCCCAAAAGCTTGACTTGCAATTGTGCCTTTCGTGTTTCAAGAGTCAAATAGCTCTTATCTACCCGGTATTTTAATTTATTTTTGGGATGCATTTCCAGAGCAAAAACATCTGTTTTATCGGGTTGATTCACCGTATGCGACCACGCTAAATTTTCATTGGCACCAATTAAAATACTGGGACTTCCTGCAAACAAAGCTCCTAGTATATTTGTACCCTCCTCACTACATAAATGAGCTTCATACCAAGATACGGGACCATCTAGTGGTTGGTGTGTATTGATTGCTAAATAGGTATTTCCGTCTAAAGTTTTGGCACTGTTGAATGCAAAGGTGTTGGACCCTCTGTGCTGTTCTTCTTGAGAGAATTTATAATCAAGTTGATTTTTAATAATGCGAGAAACCCACTGATCTCCTTTTGAAGAAATAAAGAGCTGGAGTTGGGCATAGCGAATCATCTTTTTTTCGTTTACGGGAAACAGTTCTTTTACGAGAACTTCTCTAGGATGAGTTTCTGCATAACGGTTTAAGCCTTGAGCATAAGCTTTTAAAATTTCTTTGTATTCTGGACTGATTTCAGTTTCATAGCGTTCTTCAAAAAGAGCCTCTGAACTAATAAATTGAGCAATAAAATCTGCACCCAATCCAGTATTACCTAAGTATTTACTCAATAGATTATTTCCTGCTAAATAACCAATTTGAATGGTTTTGAAATCGTCTTCAGCATGCGACCATGCCAATCCATAAGCAACTTCTGCATCTGTTTTGGCAAAAATATGAGGTACGCCATAGGCATCTCGCACAATTTCTACATTGTTGGGATTTATTTGTGCCAACCCATACCAACTGATTAGATTAACAATTAGAAAACACAGTATTTTTCTCATCATTTTTTTTCTTTCAAGTTATTATTTTTAAGCAAAAAACAACTTTGCGCTTAGAGAAAATTCTATATATTGAAAAAAACTTACAAATGATGAAAACAATTTCTTTATACCTAATCTTCTTTTTCCTATCGTTTCCGATTTTCGCACAAGAATCATTGTTTAATGGAAAAGATCTAGAAGGCTGGAATATCCACGGTACTGAACTTTGGTATGTAGATCAGGGTCTTTTAGTATGTGAAAGTGGTCCCGATAAGGCTTATGGCTATTTGTCCACCAAAAAATACTATGACGATTTTGATTTGACTCTTGATTTCAAACAAGAATCAAATGGAAATAGTGGTGTATTTATTCGTTCTACAGTAGAGGGCACCAAGGTGAGTGGCTGGCAGGTTGAAGTGGCTCCTCCGGGATATGATACGGGTGGAGTTTATGAATCGTATGGACGAGGTTGGTTGATTAAGCCGGAAAAAGAAAAAGACAAAGCCTTAAAGATGGGCGAATGGAATACGATGCGAATTCGTGTAGTTGGAGATCAAATCGAGAGTTGGCTTAACGGTACTCCCATGATTTCTTTAAAAGACGAAAAAATAGGGGAAGGAAAAGGATCTATTGCTTTGCAAATCCACGATGGTGGAGGAATCAAGGTTCGTTGGAGAAACCTAGTTGTTACTCCTTTGTAATTTCTATAGAGTCGATCGCTTTTGCCAAAGCAAAATCTTTCTCTGATATACCTTCTACATCAAAGGTTTTAAGCTGAATAAGCAGTTGGTTATGGTTATTCGTCATTAAGGGGTGGTGTTGATGGGATTCTGCCAGAGTGGCCACTTGATTTAAGAAGGTTATGGCTTTGGTAAACTCTGAAAACTTTAGTTCTCGTTTTAAATAACCCGTTTGATATTTCCATTGGGGTATCTGAGGGAGTAGATTTAATATTTCTGAATCTGTAAAGGCTTTCATATCGGTTTTACTTACAAGGACCTTCTTCAAAAATCAAAACCCCATTCGTTCTTGCAATACAATCGTTGGAATAGGTCTTTCCATCACATCCACATACCGGTGCATAAATCAAATAGCAGGCAGCTGTTTCATCGATGAGTGATTCGTCCACACACAAGCTATCTTCTTCTATTTCCGTGTTCTGAACACAAGCTATTAGTAAGATTGAGATGGGGAACCCAAAAAAGAGTTTTTTTTTCATAAGGTTAACTCGTACTAAGTTTTTTCATTGCGTCAATAAAAGTATCTAATTCATCTTTGGTAGTAAATACATTTGGAGAAATTCGACAACCTTTTACATTGGCATAGTCTATGGCAACCGTAAAGACATTGAACTCTTCGAAAAGACGTTTTGCAAGTATAGCAGGCTTCATATTTTTGAGTCCCACATTTCCGATTCCACAACTACGCCATGGGTCAAATGAGGTGTTTATGATAATATTTGGTGTGTCCTTTAAGGCTTCTTGCCAATAGGTTTTTAAATAGCGTAAACGGTTTTCTTTCTGCTCTAACCCAATCCAGTTAAGGTAAGAAATTGCATCAATGATGGTCAGATCTGTTGCTACAGGATGTGTCCCGGTGTGGCTGAGTCTTCGGATTTTTGTTGGATCTTTTTCATGGTCGGCAAGAAGAGGCCAGATATTGGGAATGTGTTTTGATTTGACGTACAATAGACCAGCACCAAGCGGGGTAGCGAGCCATTTATGAAGACTAGAGCCATAGTAATCGCAATCAAAATCTTCAATGTTAAACTCAAAATGTCCAATACAATGTGCGCCGTCCACCAGGACCTGTACTCCGTAACGGTGTGCCATCTGGCAAATCTTTTTGACTGGTAAAATATGACCTGTGATGTTGATCATATGGCTGATCATGATCAGTTTGGTTTGAGCTGTAATTTCATTTTCATACAACCTTACGATTTCTTCATCGTTCTCAGGGTGGTTTGGAACAGATACTTTTCGGAGACCTATGCCATGACGTTTTTCTACTTGTTCAAACATGACTTGCATAGCACCGTAATCTTGTACCGCATAGATAGCTTCATCCCCCTTTTTCCATGGAAAGCCAGAAATGACGAGATCTAAAGACTCTGTGGTATTTCGTGTTACAACGAGATTTTCAGCTGCACACCCTACAAATTCTGCCAAGGAAGCAGTGATTCTATCTTTATCTTTAAAACGGTGTTCCCTCATATAATATGAACCCTCTAGATTTACCCGCTTAAGATGTTCAATTTGCTTGGCGAGAGTAGGTTTTGGTATGATATTGTAATAACCGCTCTCCAAGTTGATAAAGTCTGGATGGAGGTCGTACTGACTTCGAATCAATTGCCATTTTTCTTTTTCAGAAAGATTAGATTGGTTTGGTAGGTTCGTGGAAGCGTATGCTGATGAATTAAAGAAGCTGTCGCTAAAAGGAAGTAATCCAATGGCTCCCAGATTTTTGATAAAGGCTCGTTTTTTCATATCCTCAAGATAGTAAAAAAACGTTTTAGAATTTTATCTCATTAATGAGAATGTGCAGAAATTCAGAAACGACAGACTATTTCACGGCATTGTGCTTTTTCATAATACTCATGATTTCATTTATTGGGATAGATTTCCTTTTGTGATTCTTAACGCCTGTCATTGTAGTTGCTGCAAATAAAGAATTGATTATTGCTTCTTCAGTTGCTTCAATTACAGCAAGAAAAAGGGGAGTAACTGCATTATTTTTTAATTCATTGGTTTCTAGTATGAGTGATTTGCTTTGATAAGGAATCTGGTTATTCTTGGCTGTAGATACGGCAATCACATAATCTCCGCTTCCATTTGAAGCGATTCCCCCTGTTCTTGCTAACCCCATCATGGCTCTTTTGGCCAAACGCTCAAGATTTCTAGAATCTAATGGCGCATCAGTCATCACCACAATCATACAAGATCCATCTACATCGTATTTGTAATTTCTGGGGTAGTTATCCATTACTTTAGCTATAGGTACTCCATTGATTTGGAGGATACCTCCAAAGTTGGTTTGTACCAGTACTCCTACAGTATAACCTCCGTATTTTTCTGGAACCACTCGAGAAGAAGTACCAATTCCTCCTTTATAACCAAAACAACTTGTTCCCGTACCCGCACCTACATTGCCCTCTTCTACAATTCCGTTTTTTGCGTTTTTAATTGCATCAAGAACATGTTGTTCTGTGACGTGACGTCCCCGAATATCATTAAGCCATCCATCATTGGTTTCGCCTACTATAGGATTTACAGAATGAATGTTTTCATTACCCTTTTGTTGGAGTGTATAACTTATTAAAGCATCAGACGCTTTGGGAACACTCAGAGTGTTGGTCAATATGATTGGAGTTTCAATGTTACCCAATTCCTTTACTTGTGAGTATCCAGCTAATTTTCCAAATCCATTCCCCAGATGAATAGCGGCAGGAACTTTCATTTGAAATATATTTCCAGAGTGAGGCACTATAGCCGTAACACCCGTTCGGATCGCATCATCTTTGATCAGGGTAGTGTGTCCCACCGTAACTCCTTTTACATCCGTAATAGCATTGAATGTACCTGTTTTCAATACACCTATCTTAATGCCATAGTCACGCGCTCTTTTGTTTTGAGAAAACCCAGTACCTGAGATCAAAAAAAAAGAGACAATTAGTAAAAAAAGTTTTTTCATACTCATGAATTTATATCAATACGCAATAACCTATTGATGTTATCTTTTTATTTTTCCAAGAAATTGTTACATATAGTCTAAATGTAATGAAAACTTGTCTCATTTAAATATTATGGCTTTACACATGAAAATTAATTTATAGAAAAAGAAGTTGTTTAATCAAAATGCATTTCTGTTTGAAGTCAACATAAGTCAATATTATTCGCATTTATTCTTACTTTAAAACATCACTTTGCAAAGATCATATTTAGTACTCTTTTCACTCCCTCTTTATTCTTTTGCTCAACTCTCATTTGGGATCCGTAGTGGTCTCAAATGTAGATTCCAAAAATAATATCACTGCTTATATTGCTTCTATCGAAAAGAAATAAATAAACAATTACTTTCCGATACAGAATTGACTAAATATAGCACCCAATATATCCTGATCGTTATCAATATTCCCTGTGATCGATCCGATATGGTGAATAGCCTCTTTAAGATCAATGCTTAGTAAGTCGCCTGGTAGAGCATGGTCTAAACCGTCTTGAATGGTTTCAATAGCCTTCAAAGCCTCAGATAATGCATGAAAATGTCTGCTGTTGTGAATGATCAGATTGGATTCACTTTTCATGTTTTGTACAACAGTGACCAAGTGGTTTTTTAAGGGTTTTAGGGTTGAGGCATTTTTGGTTGAAATTCCAATAGAGATCAAATCAGATTCATGCTCCAGTACTGATTCAATTTCATTAGCGAGATTTAAACTGTGACTGTTTTGATTCAAATCGATCTTATTTTCCACGAGTAATATGCAGAGACCTTTATGCATCAATCCTTGAATTTCATTTGCTATGATCTTGGCATCCGTATCATTTTGGTAGAGGTAAATTAAAACACTAGCTTTTTTTACTTTTTCTCGTGCCCTTTCTACGCCAATTGCCTCTATCGTATCGTTCGTCTCTCGCAATCCCGCGGTATCAATAAAACGGAAGAGTATCCCATCTAAGATTAAAGTATCTTCTATAGTATCTCTTGTCGTTCCTGGGATGTTGGAAACAATGGCTTTTTCTTCGTCAAAAAGTGCATTGAGAAGCGATGATTTGCCCACATTGGGTTTTCCTGCAATCGCCACAGGAACTCCTTTTTTTATGACATTGCCATAATTAAAAGAATTTTTTAAATCGCTGATATCTCTGTGCAAATTATTCAATAACGATCTGAGTTCATTTAGATTAGCAAATTCCACTTCCTCTTCACTAAAGTCCAATTCAAGTTCAATTAGTGCTTTAAACTGAATGAGTTCTTGCCGTAAGGCTTCCATTTTTTTTGAAAATCCACCGCGCATTTGTTGAAATGCAAGCTGGTGGGCAGCTTCACTTTCTGCGGCAATCAAGTCGGCGACTGCTTCGGCTTGACTCAAATCCATTTTTTGATTTAAATATGCCCTTAAAGTAAATTCACCTGCTTGTGCGGGTTTTACGCCTTTGCTTAGAAAGCAAGAAATAATTTTTTGCTGTATATAGGAAGATCCGTGACAAGAAATTTCAACAACCTCCTCACCGGTGTAGGAGTGAGGGGCTTTGAATTTGGTAATAAGCACTTCATCAATGATGACACCTCGTTCTTCAAAATCTCCCAAAACGGTGTTGTTGGCATCAATTTCATTCCACGGACGTCTAGATTTTGGACGAAAAAAAGCGGCTGTATATCGAAATGCCTCCTCTCCAGAGAGTCGAATCACACCAATGGCTCCGCTTCCTTCAGGCGTAGCAAGTGCAATTATCGTCCCTTCCGTCAACATGGTTTAAATTTTTTTGGTAAAGGTTGCTCTGCGTTTGTGGAGTCTGTGTTCGTAGTTTTTCCACAACTTTTGGATTGCCGTATTTTCTTCTAATTCTGGGTTAGTTTCGACTGTAGTGATGTTTTGCTTGTTGAATAGTTTTTGCATTTCATTAAAAATGATGGCAGTAACTCCTTTGTTTTGGTATTCGGGGTGAACCCCAATCAAATAAAAAGAGGCTCGCCGATTAAAACGCATAGCTTTTAAGAGGTAAAAGGCATTGAATAACGTCAATTTTCCATTGATTTTCTTCAACGCTTCGGTAAAAGAAGGCATGGTAATGGAAAAACAAATTAGTTTTCCGTTTTTATCAATGATGCATTTTATGAAATCAGGATTGATGAATTTTAAAAAGCGCTTTTTGTAGTTTTCTATTTGATAGTCTTGAATTGGAACAAATGTTTGCAGCTGATTGTAAGTCTCATCTAATAACTCAAACATTTGATCGATATAGGGTAAAATTTCTTTTCGATTTTTAAAGTTTAATAGTGTCAATTGAAACCGATCCATAACTAATTTAGAAAAGCGTTTTACTTTTTCAGGAGATGATTCGAAATCCACAATTTTGATTTCATATTCTACCCATTTTGCAGCGGTAGTATAACCGAGTTGCTCCAGATGGGAAGCATAATAAGGGAAATTGTATAGCGTAATCATGGTGTTCTGTTCCTCAAAGCCTTCTATAAGAAGCCCCGCTTTGTCAAGATTAGAAAACCCAACGGGTCCCTCTACCGTGTTCAAATGATGTTCTTTTCCAAAAGCAACTACTTGATCCAGAAGGAGTTGGGATACATTTATATCATCAATAACATCAAACCAACCAAACCGGACTTTACTTTTTTTGATTTCTTTGACTTCAATCCAGTTGATTATTGCTGCAATGCGCCCCACAATTTCTGTCCCTTTATAGGCAAGAAAAAAACGAGCACTTGCATTTTGGTACACAGGGTTTAGTTTTGGATCAATGGTTTCAATTTCGTCTTTGATCAGAGGGGGCACCCAGTAGGGGTTACCGTTATACAATTGAAAAGGAAATTTCACAAAAGCAAGATAATCCTTATGGTTTTTTGCTTCTTTTATAAGAATATCTTCACTCATTTCTTCAGTTACGTTTTGCTTTACGGTTTCTTTTTTTCTCAGTTTTCGTATTGTTCTTTAAGGTCTTTTTCAGCATTTTTTCTTCTTTCTTGGTTGATTTTGCTTCAAGTAATTCTGCTGAAATGAAATCTTTATGAAAATCCAAGCGGTAAGATACGCCAACATTTGCAAAAATGCTACTGGGTGAATTTTTTGTTGAAGCGCCTAAAGTGGCCTCTAGTTGAAGGTTGTCGGAGTAGAGATTTGCTATACCAAATCGAAAAATAGAATCACGAAATAAGTCGCTTTTACTTCCCTGATGTTCTACATAGACAGACCAGTACGGGTCTAAGGTATGGGTCAGGGTAAGAATATAACTTATTTCTGGGTAATCGGACAAATACCTATCGTAGGTGAAATTGGTGACAAACACCCAAGTCCCCAGGAAATGAGACTGGGTAGCCAAAGTACCTCTTAAGTGGGCTCTGGGCTCTTGGTCTGGAGGGATTCCTAGATTTTGAAAAAACAGAGGACGGTAAATTTTTCCAAAGACATTGTTGTAAGGAAATGGGTTGTTTTCAGGGCTGTAATTGGCTCCCATGGTCAACGAGACCGCTGGAATTAATTCACGTAATTTAAAACCATTGTTGGCTTTCCAGCTATATACATTGACGTCGCGCTCTTTTTTAAAGGGATCGTAAATCAAGTATTTCAAACCGATAAAGTTTTGTATAAACCCCTTCTGGGTACTTCGGGTAGGTAGGGTAGCAATTTTTGAGTTTAAACTTCCAAGCAAATATTTGCTTTCGACGGTGAGTTCTAAAGTTTCCAATAAAAACCCCCATCGCACTGCTAAAAAACCAAGACCTCCATCAAAAGTAGAATTGTTGTATCCGCTGTGGGAATAATGATGAAATCCCAATCCAAATTCCGATTGAACAATGTTTTTTCCTACAGCAAATGCACCAATAGATGCACCAGGACGATTGGAATTGATCTGATCGGTATATTGAGCTTGGGAGCAAATGGATCCAAGCATAAAAAAAAGGGCAAGATTCCTAAAAGACATATTGCAAATATAAGACAAGTATCTAGGAATTTTTGTTATGTAAGAGGCTATATCCATTATAAAATTTCGCAGATTCAAAACGAAATAGTTACATTTGATTCTAAATCAAATTCTTTGGGTATTCTTTTTAAATTCTTATTGTTTTTTCTGGGTAGTGTTTATCTTTTAAGATTGATTTCTCCCTTCTTATTCAAGCTTTTGTTTTCTAGTCTAGCCAAAAAAGCAAATCAGAGTCAACCCCAGGAAACAAAAACAAATTCCAAAAAAAAGAAGGGTGGAGATGCACTAGGTGAATACATTGATTATGAAGAAGTGGAATAGGGGCTTGGTATCTTCTGTGATTTTACGTCATGTACTGATTGTTCTCGGGTTTGTAGTAATAGCACTTCTTTTCTATCACCCACTGTTGTCAGGTAAAACCTTGTTGCAATCGGACATCCGACAATACCAGGGAATGTCTAGACAATTGCAAGAGCACAGGGAGGCTACTGGAGAAGAGACCTATTGGATTGACAATGCTTTTGGGGGAATGCCTACCTATCAATTGGGTGCTCAATATCCCGCAGATGTACTGAGTCCAATTTATTCGTTTTTTCGCATTTTACCTAGACCTGCACACATTCTATTTCTGTATTTATTGGGTGCGTATTTGCTTCTAATACTTTTAAAGAAACCTTGGCCTGTAGCACTTTTTGGTGCTTTGGCGTTTGGGTTTTCAACTTACTTAATTATCATTTTGCAAGTGGGACACAATACCAAAGCGCTAGCGATCAGTTTTTTCCCTTTTGTCTTTGCAGGTGTACTTCTTTTGTTTCAAAAAAGATGGTTCTGGGGGGTCGTGTTGAGCACCTTAGCCTTTGGAATGCAAATCCGAGCCAATCACTACCAAATGACCTATTATCTTCTGATGCTACTTGGGATTTGGATTTTGATTTATGGGTATAATTCTTTGAAANGCAAACAAATAAAATCCTTTTTTCAATCTTTAGGGACATTGATAGCATGTGGTGTTTTAGCACTAGGTTTAAATGCTACTCCACTTTTGGCAACCGCAGAATATACAAATTTCAGTACCCGAGGGAAAAGTGAATTGATTAAGAATGCTGACGGCAGTCCAAAAGAACAATCTTCAGGATTAGATTTTGATTACATCACTGAGTACAGCTATGGTATTTTTGAAAGTTTAAATCTTATCGCCCCTCGTATTCAAGGGGGCGGAACTAGTGAAGATCTAGGCACTCAGCACGGCATATACGACTATTTGATTCAAAACGGAGTTCCACCAAATCAAGCGGTTACATTTTCAAAAAATGTACCGACTTATTGGGGGTCGCAACCGATTCTAGAAGCCCCAGCTTACATTGGGATTACAGTATTCTTTTTTGCTTTGTTCGGATTTTTCTTTAATCGAGGTCCCCTCCGCACTACTTTGGCATTGGGCGCTCTTTTCTCGCTTTTACTTTCATGGGGTAAAAATGCGAGCTTACTCACAGCGTTTTTCATCAACTATTTTCCATTATACAATAAGTTTCGGGCAGTTTCTTCCATACAAGTAGTCTTGGAGTTTTGTTTACCCATTTTGGCAGCTATGGGACTTTATCAACTTTTATATGGAGACCATAAGTTGGAGCTCAAACGTTTTTTGAAAATTGCCTTGATTCCAATAGCTATTTTGATTCTTGTGTTTTTGTCACAAGGAATGTTGTCTTTTTCGGGAGGAAATGACGCTTACTATAGAGAAATCTATGGTGCTGCTTTAATTGCTCAAATTCGCGAGGCTCGGATATCCATCTTCCAAACTGATATTTTAAGAGGAATTTTGTTTTGTGCCCTTTTGATTGTTTTGATTTATCTCTATCAAATCAAAAAAGTAAAAAGAGGATTGGTCATGGCTATGGTTATTGGATTATTAGTTACAGATCTAATTGGAGTTTCTGATCGTTATATCGAACGAGAGGCTTTTGTTTCCAAACGATTTACAACTTCTCCCTTTCAGATGACCGCAGCAGATCAGGCCATACTTCAGGATCCTACTCGGTATCGGGTTTTCGAGCCCCAATTGGGTTTGGCAGGAGCCCGAACAGCTTATTTTCACAATACTTTGGGTGGGTATCACGGTGCAAAACCGAGGCGTTTTGAAGAACTTTTCGAGACGTATAATACACAACAAAATACGGCCATCCTTGACTTTTTAAATGTCAAGTACATTCTTTTTCCAGATAAGGAAAGCGGAGAGTTAAAGCCAATGCTAAACTCCAATGCCTTAGGTCCTGTTTGGTTGGTTTCAGAAATAAAAACAGTGCCTACTCCAGATGCGCTTTTAGCTGAACTCAAATCGACGGATTTTAAAACCACGGCATTAGTTTTAGAGAAAGATTTTTCTGCAGATTTAGATAAAAGGTATGTTTCAGATTCGTTGGCTCAAATTGAACTGGTAGAGGCAAAACCAGATGTATTAAATTATAACGTCCAAACGAGAAACGCTGCATTTGCTGTTTTTTCTGAAATGTTTTATCCCAATGGTTGGGAAGTCACAATAGATGGCAAACCAGTTCCGATCATCAATGTAAATTATGTATTGCGAGGGGTACAGATTCCTGCCAATGCTTCTGCTATTGAATTTCGATTTGTGCCTAAGGTAATCCAGCTGGGGACAATACTTCGTTGGATCAGTTTTGGATTGTTCTTAGTCAGTATATTGATTTTGGGTTATTTTAAATACTTTAAAAAGACAAGCTGAAGCATATGGGAATTATAGCAAAACAGTCCCTTTACAATGTCGTCAGTATTGGTTTAGCCTTTTTGATTGGAGCTCTCAATATGCTTTTTTTATACCCTACTTTTCCAGGGAAAGAATTTCAGGGCTTGGTCGTGGCTCTTTTGGCCAATTCCAATCTTATCCAACCTTTTATTTCCTTTGGGGTTCAGCATACACTTATTAAGTTTTTTAGCAGTTCCAAAAATAAGGAGGATCAAGATCGGTTACTTTGGTTTGTATTGCTTTTTCCATTGTTGATTTTAGTAGTAGTATTGCCGATGTATTTCTATTTCAACTTGGAAATCCTTAGCTTTCTATCCAATGATAATGCTGGGGTAGCCCGTTTCCCATTTTTAATTATTGCCATTGCAGTTGCTACGGCCTATTTTGAAATCTTTTACAGTTGGTTGCGGGTTCATTTAAAATCTGTTTTCGGCAATTTTTTAAAAGAGGTTTATCCTCGACTTTTAACATTTATACTATTGGTTTGCTTTGCATTGCAATGGATAGATTTAGGTGCTTTTATCAACTATCTAATCGGAGGGTATTATTTGCGTTTATTGATAATTATGGGATATAGTTTTTCAGTCTATGTTCCGCGTTTTCAATGGCGACTTCCTGAGTCTTGGAGAGCTATGTTGCGTTATAGTGCGTTAATCTTCCTTTCAGGAGCTGCAGCGAGCTTTATACTGGATATTGATAAGTCTATGATTTTTTCTTTAACTTCTGATGTCAATGTCGCTTTTTATGCGGTAGCACTTTATATTGCTGCGGTAGTGGAAGCTCCAGGACGAGCAATGTTTCAAATCACAAGTCCTTTAGTGGCTCAAGCCTTAAACGCTAATGACAGCAAGCGCTTGGAGCGTTTGTTGAAGAAAAGTAGCCTCAATCTACTGATTGTTTCGGGGTTTCTGTTTCTTATCATTAATCTCAACTTAAACGATTTTTATCACATCATCAATCAGGAAGGCTATGCCTCTGCGATAGGAGTTGTCATTATTGTTTCCTTGGGGAAACTATTTAGTGTTTCCATGGGTTGTCTTAATAATATTATTAGCAATTCAAAGTATTATTCTTATGTGTTTTGGTTTTCTATTTCCTCAGCGATTCTGGCAGTATTCTTAAATTATATTTTTATTCAATCCCATGGAATTATGGGTGCCGCATTTGCAACCCTATTGGTGATTCTTTTTATCAATCTGTGTAAAATTCTTTTAGTTCGATTTTTGTTCAAAATCCATCCATATTCACAAAAAACGCTAAGTGTAATTCTGAGTATGATCTTAATCTACGTTTTGACTTTTAAGATCCCCAGTTTACTAAATCCTTGGTGGTCCATTCTATTGCGAAGTGTATTGATCTTAGGCCTTTTTAGTGTTCCTTTATTTGTCTTTCGGTGGTCTTTGGATATTGAAAAACTGATTCAGGATTTTAGAAAACGTCTATTTTAACTTATCCTTCAAATACTTCCCTGTGTGGGATTTGGGAAGTTTTATAATTTCTTCGGGAGTCCCTTGACCTACAAGATATCCTCCTTCATCACCCGCTTCAGGACCTAGATCAATCAAATGGTCGGCACATTTGATTAATTCTAGATTGTGTTCTACCACTACGATGGTGTGACCTCGATCAATCAATGCATTGAAAGAAGTGAGAAGCTTTTGAATGTCGTGAAAATGAAGCCCTGTGGAAGGCTCATCAAAAATAAAAAGGACTTTTTCTTTCGAAGTACCTTGACTGATGAACGATGCCAACTTGATTCGTTGGGCTTCACCTCCCGATAATGTGGCAGAAGATTGTCCTAAAGTGACATATCCCAAGCCTACATCTTGGAGGGGTTGCAATTTTTGAATAATTCGCTTTTGATCATGAGTAGAGAAAAATTCGATAGCATCATCTACTGTCATCGAAAGCAGGTCGTCGATGTTACGATCCTGATATTTGACTTCGAGAATTTCTTTTTTAAAACGCTTTCCGTTACAATGCTCACATTCTAAGATTACATCAGCCATAAACTGCATTTCGATGGTGACGATTCCCTCTCCTTTACAATGGTCACAACGTCCGCCGTCTACATTAAAAGAAAAGTGTCTAGGTTGATAATTTCGGTTTTTAGAAATCTTTAGAGAAGCGTAAAGTGAACGCATCTCATCATACGCTTTAATATACGTGACAGGATTGGATCGAGAAGATCTACCTATGGGATTTTGGTCTACAAATTCTACGCTACGCAGGGTGTCCAAGTCGCCTTTCAATTCAGAATAAGCACCTGGTTTTTCACTATAAATGTCAAAATGACGGAGTAGGGCAGGATAAAGGATTTTTTTGACTAAACTCGATTTACCACTTCCAGAAACACCACTTACCACAGTGAGGACCCCCAGTGGGATTTGGATATTAATATTTTTAAGGTTTTGCTCCCTTGCACCCACGACTTCGATTTTCTTTTTTGAAGTCCTTCGTTTTTTTGGTACTTCAATCTTTTTAGAACCATTAAGGTATGCGGCAGTAAGACCTTTACTTTTTAAGATCTGTTTTAATGTCCCTTGAGCAACAATTTCTCCGCCTAAAGTACCTGCTTCTGGGCCAATATCAATTACTTGATCTGCTGCATTCATGATCTCTTCATCGTGTTCTACTACGATGACTGTATTACCCAAATCCCTTAGGTTTTTTAATACTTCAATTAGTCGTCTATTGTCTCTGGAATGCAATCCTATTGATGGTTCATCGAGTATATACATTGAGCCAACTAGGCTACTTCCAAGAGAAGTTGCCAATTGGATACGTTGTGATTCTCCTCCAGACAGACTATTGGATCTTCGATTTAGAGTTAGGTACCCCAAACCAACCTCCTGTACGAATTTTAATCGACTGTTGATTTCAATCAATAAACGTTCAGCAATTTGCCGATCGTGAGCATTTAATTTTAGCTTCTGAAAAAAGTCTGCTAAAGCATCCAATGATATTTGAAGTAAATCACCAATGTTTTTTCCTTCTATTTTAATGAAACTTGCTTCCTCTTTAAGTCGTGTACCTCCACACTGGGTACAGGAAGTTTTTCCTCGATAACGGGAAAGAAGCACTCGGTTTTGAATTTTATAATTCTTTTTTTCAATTCGTTTAAAAAAGTCGTGTATCCCAGTAAAGTATGAATTGCCTTTCCAAAGAATTTCTTGTTGGTCTTTGGTCAGTTCGAAATAGGGTTTGTGAATAGGAAAATCAAAAAGATAAGCGTTGTTTATGAGTTTATTGTAAAATTTGGTCATTGTAGAACCTCTCCAAGGAACAATAGCGTGGTCGTAAATTGACTTGCTAGTATCAGGAATCACCAATTCTGGATCAATTCCAATCACATCTCCAAAGCCTTCACAAACAGGACAGGCACCCAAAGGGTTATTAAAGCTGAACAAATGTACACTGGGTGTACTAAATTGCATACCGTCTAGTTCGAACGAATTTGAAAACTCCTCTCGCACCTCTCGTTTTAAGTCAAGTAGCGCACAGTCTCCTTTTCCTTCATAAAACGCCATCTCTATAGCATCAGACACACGATTGTAAAAGTCTTCTTCATGTCGAACGACCAAACGATCGATAACCAAGTCGAAGCCTTTTTTTGGTGTGACTTCTAATTGATCTAGATTTAGGGTTTCTCCTTGGTAGTAAATTCTTGCAAATCCTTGTTGGATAAAGATTTTTATTTTTTCTTCTAAGGTACGATGGGCCTCAGCTTCAATAGGTGCGAGAAGAAGAAACCGATCTCCGCTTTCTAAACTTTTGATTTTATCGATTACATCCCGTACACTATCTTTTTTTACTTGCTGACCAGAGATTGGAGAATAGGTTTTTCCTATACGAGCAAAAAGCAATTTGAGGTAATCATAAATTTCGGTCTTGGTTCCTACGGTAGAGCGAGGATTGGAGGAGCTCACTTTTTGCTCCACTGCTATTGCTGGAGAGAGTCCTTTGATGAAATCTACTTTTGGTTTGTTTAAACGACCCATGAATTGTCTTGCATAGGAAGAAAGACTCTCTACATATCGTCGTTGTCCTTCTGCATAAAGCGTATCAAAAGCTAATGAAGATTTTCCCGAACCTGACAATCCCGTAATTACACTCATTTTATTGCGAGGGATAGCCAGATCCACATGTTTTAAATTGTGTAAATAGGCTCCCTTAATGATAATGTGGGTTTTCGGATTGTAATCCAAAATGTTTTTCATAGCGTTTTAAAGGCGCTCAAATTACGATTTTTTAATGGGAATATAGGCTGAAGTGTGCTCTGAAAATATCAACAGTTAAGAGGATGCTTATCTACGTGATTCCAATTGATTATAGATTGAGGATATTGGAGTTTTAAAAAAATTGTATATTTGACAAAAATAAAGTGCCTATAGCATAAAATTACTTTTGAACATCGCGGAATTTTTAAACAGTTCAATGAACAAAGTAATTTATTTATGCAAACCAATAATCCTACTCAGCTTACAGATGCCGATCTAATATCCAGATACCTGAACGGCTCTGAATTTTCACTAGAACAGCTAGTTAACCGTCATCAACTTCAAGTTTTTAATTTCATTAATTCTAAAATTAATGATCGTGATACCTCTGAAGATCTCTTTCAAGATACTTTTATAAAAGTCATTCGTACCTTGAAAAATGGGACGTATAACGAAGAAGGTAAATTTTTACCTTGGGTGATGCGTATCGCACACAACTTGGTGATTGATCATTTTAGAAAAAGCAATCGTATTCCAACCATCGGAAACAAAGATGATTTTGATATTTTTAAATTCATCTCCGATACAAGCCCCAATGCAGAAAACACTCTTATCCAAGAGCAAGTCTTAAAAGATCTCCAAAATTTAATTCAAGAGTTGCCTGAAGATCAAAAAGAAGTACTTATCATGCGTTTGTATCGTGACATGAGCTTTAAAGAAATTGCTGAAAACACCAATGTAAGCATCAATACTGCTTTGGGGAGAATGCGTTACGCTATTATCAATTTACGCAAGTTGGTTTCCGAACATCAAATTATTTTGGAAGCTTAGCAATTTTAATGGTTTTTTGCCGTTTAAATAAGTAAGTAAGATTATTTATGGCAAAAAACTACGATCAAGAAAAAGCATTGGCTTCAGATCGGGTTCCTCGAAAGTATGTGATACAACGCATTTTGGCATTTTCAAAGTCGTATGATGCTAACAAGAAGAAGGTCGACTTTTTCAAGATACTTAAGAATTAAACCCTTTCAGTACTGATTTCCTTCCAATGGTTCGGGTAATGATATCTTTATCTATATTCCAACCCCTAGCAGGAGAATATTCCCTCCCGTACCAAATAATTTGTAAGTGTAAATCATTCCACAACACTTCTGGAAAGAGTCGTTTTGCGTCTTTTTCTGTCTGAACTACATTCTTCCCGTTAGAAAACCCCCACCGATACATAAGCCTGTGTATATGAGTATCTACAGGGAAGGTCGGGATACCAAATGCTTGTGCCATTACTACAGCAGCAGTTTTATGACCTACCGCAGGCAATTCTTCCAATTCTTCATAAGTTTTTGGCACTTTGCCTTCGTATTTCTCCAAAAGTATATGGGAAAGACCGTAGATTCCCTTTGATTTCATTGGGGACAGTCCTACTGGACGGATAATTTCGCGTATTTCTTCCACACTGAGTTTGACCATCGCTTCTGGAGTTTTGGCTTTGGCAAAGAGCAGAGGGGTAATTTGATTCACCCGAACATCGGTGCTTTGTGCAGATAGCAATACTGCTATGAGTAGGGTGTACGGATCACTATGATCCAAGGGAATAGGAATTTCGGGATAAAGTTCCTTTAAGGTTTTTATTACAAAGGCTACTTTTTCTTTTTTGGTCATTCTTTTGTATTCTTAATAGCTTTCGTAATTTAGAAAAAAAATAAGTTATGAAACCATTACAAGTAGGGGAATCAGTGCCCCATTTTTCTGTAGTAGACGACCGCGGAAACATGCAGTCGCTCTCTGATTATACCGGTCAAAAGGTAGTCGTTTTCTTTTATCCCAAAGCCAATACCCCTGGATGTACTGCAGAGGCTTGTGATTTGAGAGACCATTATAAAGAATTACAAGATGCTGGCTATGCTCTTTTGGGAGTAAGTGCAGATTCTGTTAAAAAGCAACGCAATTTTTCTGAAAAGTTTGATTTTCCCTTTCCACTGTTGGCAGATGAAAATAAAGAAGTCATCAATGCCTTTGGCGTATGGGGACCCAAAAAATTTATGGGTAAAGAATACGATGGCATTCATCGCAAAACTTTCATTATCGATGAAGAGGGAACCGTATCACGTGTTATCGATAAGGTAAAGACCAAAGAGCACGCTTCTCAAATCTTAGAATAGGCATCTGACAGCACCTAAATTAAAAGCGATTGGGGCTCTCTCATCGCTTTTAATTGTTTTTAGCAATCTTCCTTTTTGCTAATCTCTTCCAAAAGCTCTTTGTATAATTTTTTTACCAAAAGGTCTCCAAAACCATAATGGGCCTCCCTTACGCTAAATACTTGAAAAACAGGACCAAACTCCTTCGTATTCAACTTTTTGATTATTTGTTTTAGCTGCTCTTTAGGGCGTCCTAAATTGCCTTTTTTAGGAAATCTTTCTACATGATACGTTACGGCATTAGAGACAAAAGGGAAAGTGTTTTGCAAACCGGTGGCTTCCATTCTTAAACGATTAAAATCTGATTTTTGATAGGCCTTCCAAAGTGAAGCCCAAGGGGTGAGATCCTTTATCGATTTGCGTTGATTATAACATTGTGCTAACTCGAGAACGGTTAATTTTCCAAAGGCAAAAGGGGTATGTTGGAGAGGACGTACCAAAAATATGGACCCACGATGCTCTTTTTCATGCAACAGAAACAGAATAAACCATAAATTTACTTGACAAAATAAATCTTCTTCAAACCAGAGATTAATTTCGGCCAAATTCGGAAGGGTTGATATTTGATGAAATTGGGTAGCAACATCCTTTTCATAATCCAGCTTAACTTCCTTGCCGTAATTTTTTGTGAGGTAGTTTTTTCGTTCATTTAAAAATGAAGTCAAGGAACTTTTACTTACGGGACCTTCTACAAAACATTCCCGACACACTAGTTTATCGCCTTTTATTGTTGCTGGAAATTGGCTGAGTAGTGCATCTCCGTTGAGAATATGATAAACATGATTCATAAAAATTAAGCTACGGTTTTTATAGAATGAACAGAATTAAAAAATATGGTGGAATCGTGCTTAGGAAATGTTCAGGTGAGCTAAAATGAAATACAGAAAACCTCAAAAAAAAGATACAAATACCTTAAAAGCTGAATTTAAATAACTCAGGGTTTGATTCCGAACATTTTATTTTTTTTGATCAGTTCTGCAATTCCCTCAGGTAAATGTTTTTCCCAATCGGATTCTCCCTCACGGATTTGTTGCAATATTTTTCTGCTAAAGATATTGAGGTAATCTTCTTCAAAATCAAAAATATCTACCACTTTACCGTTGTATTTAAAGAATTTGTAGAAATCTTTCATTCTTGGGTGCAACTTAAGGTTGTTGCTATTGATGACAATACCTTTGTCATCTTTCATTGGGTATAGATAAACTTTAAGGTTGTTGTAAAACATCTTTCCAAAAGCCTCTAGAATTCCTCCTCCCAGATCTTGGTAGTATTGTTCGTCAAAAATTTCCACAAAATTGTTAACCCCCATACACAGTGCCATTTGCTTTTTTGTGTATTGGGAAAGGTAGTCCACAAGTTTATAATATTCTTTAAAGTTGGAGATCATTACTACATGCCCTAGGGAACAGAGCAGTTTGGCACGATCCATAAAGTCTTTTTCATCAATTTCGCCTTGTGCACGTAAATTGGAAAGAGTGATTTCAAAAATCACAACGGTCTTATCTTCCTCAACTTCAGGTTCGTGAATAAAGGCATCGAGTGCTTTTTCAAACATATCGATATTGACTAAAGTAACGGGTCTGAAGCTACCGCGTAGGGTTAAGATGTTTTTTTTGTACAACTCTCTCGCGGGTAGAATGTTATTGCCTTCAGGATTGAACATGACTGCGTCGGTCATCCCGTTGCGAACCAGTTGCAAACTCATTAATCGGTTGTCCACTTCTTCAAACAAAGGGCCATTGAAATTGATAGTGTCAATTTCTATAGCATCTTCGTCGATATTGTCATAGAGGTAGCGAAGTAGTTTTTTAGGTTCGTTATATTTATAAAAAGCACCATAGACTAAGTTCACTCCTATAAGCCCTAATACTTCTTGCTGCAGACGAGCTTCGGTTTGATGAAAGCGTACATGAAGTGTAATTTCACTGTAGGGTTGTTTGGGATCAATTTGATAGCGAATTCCCATCCATCCGTGACCTTTAAATTTTTTGGCAAAATCAATGGTCGTTACGGTATTGGCATAGGTAAAGAACATCTTGTGAGGATTTTCTTCCCGAGAAATACGTTCTTCCAACAGTCGCATTTCGTGATTTAGCATTTTGTTCAGGCGAGCTTCGGTAACATAGCGTTTATCATCTTCCTCGCCATAAATATTATCACTAAAGTTTTTATCATAAGCGCTAATGGTTTTAGCGATGGTACCGGAGGCACCTCCAGAACGGAAAAAATGACGCGCCACTTCTTGTCCCGCTCCTATCTCAGCAAAAGTACCATAGATGTATTTGTTTAAATTGATACGTAATGCTTTGGCTTCGACGGAGGGTCGGTTTTCCAATTCAGTTTCTCCAGGTAATTGTAAGGACATACAAGAGTTTATGTTGGTTTTTCAAATCTACAAAGATTGTACAATTAAAGGACAAAGATTACCTTTGAAAAACATGATTAAAGTAACTTTTTTAGGTACTGGGACTTCACAGGGAATTCCAGTAATCGGAAGTACACATCCCGTATGTTTGAGTACAGACCCGAAGGACAAGCGATTACGGGTTTCTATTCTTGTGCAATGGGAAGATGTCAATTTGGTAGTGGATTGTGGCCCCGATTTTAGACAGCAGATGCTTCGTAAAAACCTTCAACATTTGAATGGTATTTTATTTACACACGAACATGCCGATCACAGCGCAGGAATGGACGATATTCGTCCCTTTTTTTTTCGCCAAGGAGCTATTTCTGTCTTCGGCAGCAAACGGGTAATGGACAATTTTGCTTGGCGTTTTGATTATATCTTTTCCAATGATAATAAATATCCTGGTGCACCTTCTGTATCGGTTCAGACAGTAAGTCCAGAGCATCCTTTTGCTTTTAAGGGCAAAACCATTATCCCAATTGAAGTCATGCACGATCAACTCCCCGTACTAGGATACCGCATAGATGACTTTTGTTATCTTACAGATGTAAAAACTATTAGCGCCCATGAACAAAAAAAGCTCAAAAATCTTGATGTATTGGTTTTAAACTGCCTACGAAAGGAGGAACATCCCAATCATCTCAATTTAGAAGAAGCCTTAGACCTGATTGAAAAACTTAAGCCCCAAAGGTGTTATTTGACCCATATAAGTCATTTGCTTGGTTTTCATGAAGAAGTCAGTGCAGAACTGCCTCCCAATGTGTTTTTAGCATACGACACTCTAAGTATAAACTCACAATAATAACAGCACATGAAATTTAAAATCGTTTTTTATTTATTTCTCTTTGTTTGTATCGTCCTTTTTTACCAAATTTTTAATACAAATAAGATTCTTAATCACCAAGACGAGTTGATTCAAAACCAATATCAAAAGCAACTGCAGCTGAAAGACTCTCTGTTTAAGTTGAAGCGCTTCCAAGATACTTTTTCCTATTTTTCTTTAAAAGGAAACCCCAACCTCAATCAGATTGTATTAGAACCTGTTCTACAAGAATCCGAGTTACGCAAAAAGTTGTTGGAAATGAATGCAAAAGGGGGGTTGAATGAACTGATCGACATGCCTTCTGGACGATTTTTAATTGACCGTGTAAAGGTTATAAACGATCAATGGATACTTATTGGTTTTCAGTCGGATAAGAATTGGGGACAAGCCTTATTGGAATATAAAATTCGCAGTGTTGGGGACGACTACGATTTCAAAAATGTAAAGTCTTTTATTAAATCCTTATAATTCTGTTTTTTCCAGCCATCCTAAAAATTTCGTGAAGTTTTCTTGTGAAACACTATGCCCTTCAGGGAACTCGTGATATTCAATCTCTTTGTATTGTTCACTTAATGGCAAAATGGTATTTCTAGCCTTTGCCACTGGGATGACAACATCTGTTATACCATGAGCTGCATACGCTAAGAAAGTAGGAGGATTTGAGGTGTTTACACTTTCATGTACCAATCCACTAAGTGCTACAATTCTACGAATTTTATTAGGCTTACTATAGGCTAATGCCCAACTTAAAATGGCTCCTTGACTAAATCCTAATAAGCTGATATCATTCTCATTAAGGCTATATTTTTTAACTAATAAATCAATATTTTCATTCAAAGTGTCTACAGCCTTCCAAGCTGCCTCTAGTTCAGAAGTAAATGTGCCATCTTCTTGGGGATAGAGTGGGTACCAAGCATAACTGTCTGGCGCTATATTTAAAGGGGCTTGTAAGGCTATGATTGTGTGTGTTTTTGGGAGGTACGGTGCAAAAGAAAACAAATCATCTGCATGGCTTCCATATCCATGAATTAATACTATTGCAGAGCTTTGTTTGAAGCCGTTAGCTCCTTCCCGCAGACGATGTTCTAGCATAATATTACTTTAAATTCATTTGGAAATGCTCACCGCGAATACAACCGTACACTGATCCTCGTGTGGGTGTTCCGACAAACATACAGTTTTTGGAGCTTGATAAAATGTGTTTTTCTTTAAAGATTCCACTTCCATGCGGAGTAAAAAGGGCTAGGTCTGCTTGTGCTCCAACTTCGAAAGGGTGTTCTTGAATACCAAATCTTTTTTTTCCACGCGTTAAGAATGAAATGACCTTCGCTAAGGGGAAATGATTTTGAAGCACTTGAAACGCAGCTTCGAGACCCACGCTTCCCATTTCAGATTCAACAAAATCAAGATTTTTGATTTCAGGATTGACGGGTAGGTGCAAGCTGCTTACCATATCTATGGTTCCATCTAGAAGTCCTTCTCGAAGTGCTTTTTGATCTTCGGTATTTCGTAAAGGGGGTTGAATTTTAAAATCAGGGTTAAAGTCGATCAATTCCTGTTCTGTGTAAAGCAAGTGTGAAATACCCACACCACAGCTCACATTGAGTCCTTTCTTTTTTGCATCGCGTATCAATTGTACGCTGGAGGCACACGAGATATAAGGAATGTGTAATTTTCCTTGGGTATATTCTAAAAGTTGAAGATCACGTGCCAAAGGAACTGTTTCTGCTACTTCAGGAATGCCTTTGAGGCCTAAATTTGTACTCACGGCACCTTCGTGCATTTGTCCCGAGTGAATTAATTCTAAATCAACGGGATAGGCTTGAATAATAGCTTCAAAACTTTGGACGTAATCCAAAGCAATCCGCAAAAGGTTAGGGTTTTTAAACGCTGTATTGAAGTCACCAAATGCTCTTGCACCCGCTTTGTGTAAATCAAAAAGGGAAGCCATCTGACGCCCTTTTCCCTGTTCTGATAGAGCAGCACTGATATGTAGTGCTGTAGTTGATGACTCAGCAGCTTTCAGAAGATGACTCACATCAGCATGGGAGGAAATTACAGGATCGGTGTTGGGGTTTAGTAGAATGTGGGTAAAACCACTTTTAGCGGCGGTTAATAACCCGTTTTCCAATGTTTCACGCTCTTCAAACCCAGGCTCTCCAAAGGATACGCAGGGGTCAAACCAACCTGAAGAGAGGTGTAAATCTTTTAGGTCGATGATTTGATCTGCCTCTATTTGAAGTGTAGTCTCAATTTGGGTGAGGACTCCGTCCACCACAAACACATCTAATTTTTGATTGTGAAAAGAACTCTTTTCATTGATAATGGTAGCGTTTTTTAAGAGTATCTTCATGTAGTGAGAATCCAGGCAAAAATAAGAAACAATTTTTTAATCACTTAGACTGATCGACTTATTCTACAGAAGGTAAGATTGAAAACTGTACTTCGTCATCAGTTTGCTTCTGCGCAAGCAGATGTAATGCTTCATCGGTCAGTTGAAATAAGCGGGGATATCCACCAGTCACTTGGGCATCTTGCATCAAAATAATCAAACTTCCATCTGGAGTACATTGCACTGTTCCTGGAAGCACAGGTGCAGTCCATATCTGTGGTAGTTGGTGTTGTAACTTTTGGTTTAACTGGTATGCCATTCTATTGTTCAGTTTAGAGATGCTAAATTTATTTTTTGCAAGAGCCTTTTGTTGTATTTTATCTAAAAGAGGGTATTCAGGCCCTGGATAAACCTCAATTGTTTTTTTATGAAAAGCTGTTTTGGGAATGCGAAGGTGTACTCCTTTTACGGGTTTAAAGTCTGAGTGACCTATGGGGAGTAAGATTTTTTTGGAAATTCGTTCCTCCCGAGTAAGACCTTTGAATTGACTTCTACTTCCCAAAATTTTTTCAGTTTTGATTCCTCCAGCTATTGTCAAATAAGTACGGCATCCGTTTTGTGCTTTTCCTAATTCTAACTCATCATTTTCATGAACTTCTATGGGAGTGTAGCTTGATACTCTCCTCCCGTTTAATTGAGCCCTCATATCAGCTCCTGTGAGCGCGATATAAGTGTTTTGATGGAATCTGATTTTTGGACCTTTGACGGTACATTCTAAGGCAGCAGCTTTATCAGGATTGTTCAAAAGTTGATTCCCGATACGGAAGGCCTGTTGATCAAGTGCCCCAGACAGGGGGACTCCAATACATTGATGGTTGAAACGACCCATATCTTGGATTGAAGTATAGATGCCGTGTTGTAGTATTTCAATCATAGGGTTTGATTTGGTAGGTTCCTTGATTACTTTGTTTATCAATAATTTCAAAGGTTTTTGAGTCGATAGATTTAAAGGAAATCCAATCTCCTGGAGCAGCAAAACAAGGTGGTTGTAGTTTGGCATCAAAAAGAGAGAGGGGTGTCCTACCTATCAAATGCCAGCCTCCCGGGCTTGAATTAGGATAAATCCCCGTTTGCATACCTCCAATTCCTATTGATCCTTTAGGGACTTCAAGCAAGGGTTTTTCTTTACGAGGAAAGTGAAGTTGTTTGTCCAAACCACAGAGGTATAAAAAACCGGGTAAAAATCCTAAAAAATAAATGCGATAAGGTTTCTGGGTATGCAGTGCAATTACTTCTTCCACACTTTTTTGTACGGCATTGGCTAGAGTAGCTAAATCAGGAGCGTGATCGAGGTCATAACAGACGGGGATATTCCAATGCTTTCCTTTGCGTTGCTTTTGTTTTTTGGTTTTAATAAGGAGTTTATTAAGGTGTTGTTTCCACCAATCTAATTTTTCAATATCTTCCAGCAGATGTACCATCAAAGATTGGTAACCCATAACACATCGTGTTACTTTGATTTGTTTTTCAATTACCGCTTTATAAGACAATAAAAACTCCAAGAGTTTTTCCGAAGGTTGTTCCTCCCATTCTAACAAAAGCACTTTTGGTAGTAGGGCAATCACACGAAAATTCGAATGGATTGTAATCATTGGGTTGGGGAATTTAGTTTCAATAATTCTTTAAGGTTTTGCACTACTCGAGGATGATCTCCATGAAGACAAAAAGTATCCGCCTCCATAGGAATCCAGTTGCCACTTACGGTTTGTACATGCTTGTTTTGCGAGATTGATTTCAATTGAGCATACATGGCCTTACTAGTCTTTAAAATGGCCCCTGGCTCTCCTCTATACTGTAATTGACCCTGATCTGTGTACCCTCGGTCTAAAAAAGCTTCTCTCCATACTCTAAAACCTCTTTCTTTTGCCTTTTTTTCTAAAATACTGTGAGGTAGGGTAAAGAGTATGACGCTGGGACAACACTCTTTCAAAACATTGAGTAAAATTTCTGCCAATTCTGAGTTTTTTGCACAGTCGTTATACAATGCCCCGTGAGCTTTGACATGATGCAATTCCGTTACATCCTCTAAAAGTTGAAGAAAACCATTTAGTTGGTCTTTTAAGCTCTTGATAAGTTTTTCTTGACTGATTTCCATAGATTTTCTACCAAAATTTTCTCGATCGGGATAGGAGGGATGGGCTCCAATTTTGACTTTATTATTTTTTGCTAGTCCAATTACCCTTTGCATCTCATCTAGACTTCCTGCGTGGCCTCCACAGGCAATATTGCAAGCGTCAATTAAAGGCATCAGTTCGTTTTCGTTTTGAAACCCTTCCCCCATGTCGATATTCAGGTTTAATGAGTTCATGAAAAAACTAGGAAAAGAGTTCGAATACTTAAAAACAGAGCTAAAACCACAATAAGAAGCCCTATTAGATTTTGTCCTCTTTTGTTTATAGCCGATCCGAGTAATGACTGTTTATTCATCAACCATAGTAAGATTAGAGCTAAAACAGGAAGTAATATTCCATTGGTGATTTGAGCAAACTTTATAATCCTTATAAGTTGAATGCCTGTAGCTGAGATAAGCATTCCAATAAGTATGACCAAGAACCAAATCCACTTAAAATGCTTTGAATTTAAATCGGTGGACCAGCCAAAGCAGCCACAAACTACGTAGGCTGCTGCTAAAGGTGCGGTAATGGTGCTTGTTATTCCTGCAGCAAACAGTCCAAGGGCCAAAAAGTATGAGGCATAACTTCCAAATACGGGTTCTAGACCCAATGCGAGGTCGCCTGCGCTTTCAATATCGTTAGCTTCAACTCCTGCTGCTGTGATGATGATACTTAAAGAGATTAATCCTCCTAAAATGAGGGCAATGCCCATGTCTTTTATGGCATAGGGTAAGTCGGTGGACTGCGACCATTTTTCTTTCACTAGAGCTGCATGTAAAAACAGATTATAAGGAACAATAGTGGTCCCCACTAATCCTAAAACGGTGAGTAAACTTCCATTAGGTACTTCAAATGCAAAGAGTCCTTTTAGAATGCTTGTTAAAGAAGGCTGCGTAGCGAAAGCAGTAAATAAGAATGAGAGACTCATTATTAGGACCAAGCCAATCAAGCTACGTTCAATAATTTTATATTTTCCTATCCAAAGTAAGGTAGCGGATAGAAACCCTATAAAAATTGAAAAGATATTGATTTGAAACCATCCTAAATTCAGATTTCTACTACCAAATATTGTCTCTAGACCCAATACAGCTCCACTAATATTTCCAGCTTCATAGGCTGTGTTACCAATCAATATTGCAAAAAAAATCAAGCTAAGAACTCCAAATTTGATCCAGGGGGTTTGAATTTCGTTTTGGATTGCTTCGGTAATACTTTTTCTACCTACAATCCCAATTTTTACTGCCATGGATTGTAAAATAAGTGCAGCAAGTGTCGCAATGACTAGTGTCCATAATAATGCCATTCCAAAGTTGACTCCAGCCAGCGTACAAAGAGTTACTGTACCAGGCCCAATAAATGCCGCAGCAATCAATGGTCCAGGACCAAGATTCTTAAAAGCTTTTTTCAGCATGATTGATTTTAATCTAAAGATAACTTACTTGGGGGAGCTTTACAATTTCATAAGTCAGTCTCTTTTCCCAAAATTTTCATAAACTCCAAGACCAAAAAGTGCAAAATCATATTTTACAGGATCGATGGGATCAAAAGAACGGAGCTGATGATCGAGTTCCACAAGTGCTTTTTGATCGCTTTGTTTGCGCTGTAATAAACCCAAACGACGCGCTGTGTTTCCAGTATGAATATCAAGAGGGCAGGACAATTGTGCCGTATTGATTCGCTTCCAAAGCCCAAAATCTACTTCGTTTTTTGAGGATCGAACCATCCAACGTAAAAACATATTGATTCGTTTGGCAGCAGAACCCTTTAGCGGGTCAGAGACATGTTTTTCAGTTCTTTTTTCGTGTTCAAGTTCAAAAAATAGTGTTTTGAAATGAGCAATGTTTTCATCCATTCGCTCGGCCTTTGGGTTTTGTGAAAAGGCAATTTCTAAGCCCTCATGATTTAGGTAGATATGTTGTAAAGCACGAACAAAGTAAGAGAAATCAATACCGTTAAAGGTTCGATGGACAAAGGTGGAGAGTGTTTTCAGGTCTTTAGAAGTGTGATTGAGAACAAAATGATATGGATCGTTCCCCATAAGTTCCATCATACGTTTCCCGCTTTTCAAGATGCTGAGTCGATTGCCCCAGGCAATAGTGGCTACCAAAAAGCCTGAAATTTCAATGTCTTCTTTTTTGGAAAATTGATGGGGAATACTAATGGGATCGTCTTCCAAAAAAGTGTATTTTTCGTATGCAGTTGCTTTTTCGTCCAAAAATGCCTTAAGGTCTCTGGATTGCATCAACTGATTTTTCCGTCTTTAAGGCTGATTGTTCTGTCGGCCCGCTTTGCAAGTTCTTTATTGTGAGTAACGATCACAAAGCTACATCCTCGTTCTTCTTTTAGTTCAAAAAAGAGATCGTGAAGCTGCTCTGCATTTTCGGAGTCCAAATTTCCGCTAGGCTCATCAGCGAAAATGATTTTAGGATCATTGATGAGCGCTCGAGCTACAGCTACTCTTTGCTGTTCGCCTCCAGATAGAGCGGAGGGTTTATGCGAAGCTCGATTAGCCACACCGAGTCGTTTTAAAAGTTCCATAGCCTTTGACTCTGAATCATTTTGAGATTTTTCTCCTAGCCAGGTAGGCAGGCAAACATTTTCCAATGCCGTAAACTCAGGAAGCAGTTCATGAAATTGAAAAATAAAACCCATTTTTTGATTTCGGAATTGGGCAATAGCCTTGTCGGATAGCTGTGTAATATTTACCCCGTCAAGTGTCAATGAGCTCTTAGGGTTAGTGTTGGGTTTGTCTAAAGTGCCCAAAAGGTGTAATAAAGTAGTTTTTCCTGCACCTGAAGGCCCCACTATAGCTACAATCTCTTGAGAAGCGACATCAAGGCTTATAGAGTCGATGACTTTCAAATCTCCATAATTTTTCGAGAACTTTTTTGCGCTGAGAAGTGGTTTCATAATAATATCAAAATTAGGATTTTATTTCCGAATTGAGAATGATATCGTGAATTACTAAATAGAGGAGTTCGACACTAATCAATAATATTTTCAAGGGTTTGCTAAGTATTTTTTATTTCATTCCTTATCTTTGTTTAAAGATTTAAAAAATAACTTTATCAAAACTATATATTTAGCAGGAGGATGTTTTTGGTGTACAGAAGCAGTTTTTCAGCGCATTAAGGGAGTGCAAAAGGTCACCCCCGGCTATATCGATGGATTAGTAAAAAATCCTGCCTACAGAGAAGTATGTACTGGAAAGACTGGACATACGGAGGCTATCGCTGTTGTGTATGATCCGAAAGAGATTGGTTTAGCAGATCTGTTATTGATCTTTTTCAACACTCATGATCCCACCACCTTAAATCGTCAAGGGAACGATGTAGGGACCCAATATCGTTCAGGAATTTATTACACAGAAGTTAAACAAAAAGAGCTCGCACTAGAGGTAATCCAACAGTTGAAAACAGAAAAAATCTTTACGAATCCAATTGTAACTGAGGTTAAAGAAGCAACCCCTTTTTACACAGCTGAAGAACACCTTGATTATTACAATCAAAACACGGACCAACCTTATTGTACCTATATTATTGACCCCAAAATCAAAAAATTAAAAACCTATTTTTCAAACTATATTGCGATACATAATGAATGAAAATTTTAACATTGAAACTTTGTCTATTACAGAACAAATCAAAACTAATTATGAAGATATTATTCATCTTTTGGGCGAGGATAAACTTCGTGAAGGTTTACTAAAAACCCCAGAACGTGCTTCTAAGGCTATGAAGTTTTTGACTGAAGGCTATGAAAAAGATCCTAGCCAGATTCTTCAAAGTGCCATGTTTGAAGAGGATTATAACGAAATGGTAATCGTTAAGGATATCGAATTATACTCCCTCTGTGAACACCACCTTTTACCTTTCTTTGGAAAAGCACACATTGCTTACATACCGAACGGTCGTATTGTTGGCCTTAGCAAATTACCTCGAGTAGTAGATGTATTTTCTCGACGTTTACAAGTGCAAGAAAGACTTACTGAACAAATTTTGGATTGTATCAACAACACCCTTTGCCCCAAAGGTGTGGCGGTCATTATTGAAGCATCACATATGTGTATGATGATGCGAGGTGTTCAAAAGCAAAATTCTACAACCACAACTTCTGGTTTTAGAGGAGCCTTCAAGGAAACAGATACACGAAATGAGTTTCTGAACTTGGTGAGATCTAAGCTTTCTTAAACGTCTTTAAAGAAGCTCTTAAAACCCATGCGCTTCAATATCTTTTTTTCAAATTCCCAAAAAAAGCGATATTGAAAAAAGACTGTGCCTACAAGGATAAGGAGAATTTGGTATACTGGAAAAATGATGAGTATTCTCAAAATCCAATATAGAAAGGTGCCCATAAAAAGGTCTTCAAATCGTATGGGATCTATTTGAAAAAAGTTTAGAATCGGTTTTCCTAAACGAACACTCAGTGACCCCGTTATTGCAAATACAATAAAAATTACGACCAACTGGAAGTTGGAAGTAATTTCCCATTTTTCTTTTAGACGTTTGAAGTACAATTTTTAGTATTTATTTCAACAAATCTGAAATTTGATCGGCAAGCTCTACCCCAATACGATCTTGTGCTTCCAGAGTCGCTGCTCCAATATGAGGAGTCAAAGAGATTTTGTCATGCATCAAGAGTTTGATTTCAGGTCGAGGTTCATTTTCAAATGTGTCTAAGGCTGCAAAAGAAAGATGACCAGAGTCTAACGCCTCAATCAAAGCTATTTCGTCAATCACACCGCCTCTAGCAGCATTGATGAGACTTGCTCCTTTTTTCATTTTTGAAATTACGCCAGCGTCAATCACATAATCCTTTTGTGCAGGAACGTGAAGTGTGATAAAATCCGAGTTTGCAATTACCTCATCAAATTTCTGAGTTTTAAGAGTAACGTCAATACGGTCTCCTGTGGTTAATGCAACTTCGATTGTAGTTTCTTCAATAAATTTATCAGTAGCTATGACATGCATTCCAACACCAAGTGCAATTTTTGCAACTTCTTGACCAATTCTTCCAAATCCAATGATTCCTAGTGTTTTCCCCCGAAGTTCTATTCCCTTTGCATATGCTTTTTTCAGACCTTTAAAATTAGTTTCACCTTCCAAAGGCATACTCCTATTCGAATCGTATAAAAACCGTACTCCTCCGTATAAGTGCGCAAAAACCAGTTCTGCCACAGAGGCCGATGAGGCAGCAGGGGTGTTTATTACGTGAATTCCTTTAGATTTTGCATAATCCACATCGATGTTGTCCATTCCAACCCCACCACGACCTATAAGCTTTAAATCAGGACAGGCATCGATCAATTCTTTTCGGGCAGTGGTTGCACTTCGTACCAGTAGCGCTACAATTTTTTGTTCATTGATGTAATCAATCAGTTGTTCCTGTGCAACGTTTGTTGTAATCACCTCAAATCCACTTTGCGTTAAGGCATCAATTCCAGTTTGAGAGATACCATCGTTTGCTAAAATCTTCATTTTTTAATATTTAAAATTAGAGCTCCGTTTTAAATGTTAGGCTGCTCTAGTTTGGTTCAAATTGAATTAATATTTTTTTTCTAAAACCTGCATGCAGTCTACCAAAGTTTCAATGCTTTTCATAGGTAGTGCATTGTAAATCGATGCACGGTATCCCCCTACAGAACGATGGCCTTTCAATCCGCTAATGCCGGCTGCTTCACACAGTGCATCAAAAGGAGCCGCAAGCTGAGGATCAACTAGGTTAAAGGTTGCATTCATTTCGCTGCGATCTTTTTGCGCTGCAAATCCAATAAACTTTGAGTTTTTATCAATCTCACCATAAAGATGAGTAGCCTTGATACTATTCTTTTTTCCAATGGCCTCAACACCGCCCTGAGCTTCTATCCATCTAAGTGTCAAAAGGCTAGTGAAAATAGCAAATACAGGAGGAGTGTTAAACATACTACCTCCTTTTATTTGAACAGTGTAATCCAGCATTGAAGGGATACTCCTAGAAACGTTGCCGAGAAGTTCCTCTTTAACAATGACTAGGGTAGTACCTGCTGGACCCATATTTTTCTGTGCACCTGCGTAGAACAAATCAAATTTAGAGTAATCCCATTTTCTCGAAAAAATATCTGAACTCATATCTGCCACTAGTGGGACTTGAGTGTCTGGTATTTCTTTGTATTGGGTTCCAAAAATAGTATTGTTTGTAGTTAGGTGTAAATAATCCAAATCTGAAGGAATGTCGTACCCTTCAGGGATATAGTTAAAATTTTGGTCTTTAGAACTGGCAATTTCAACAACTTTACCAAAAAGTTCAGCCTCTTTCATCGCTTTTGTTGACCAAGTTCCGGTATTGATATAACCTGCTTTTTTCTCTAGTAAATTATAAGCCGTCATTAAAAACTGTTGACTGGCTCCTCCTTGCAAAAATAGGGCTTTGTATCCCTTTCCGCTCAGTCCGGTGAGTCGAAGCGCAAGCTCACATGCTTCCTCCATGATGGAGATAAATGACTTGCTTCTGTGTGAAATTTCAATTAATGACAAACCCGAATTGTCGAGTTCTAATACAGCTGCTGAGGCTTGTTCCATAACCTCTTGAGGGAGTATGGATGGACCCGCACTAAAATTGTGAATTTTCATGATGTCTGAAAGTCTTGAGTTTGAAATAAAATTTTAGAAGAAATTTAATTTTATGAGCAATTTTAAAAGCACAAATATTGCGATTAGTTACTTAAAATCAGAAGGATGGGTGTCTTTTTTTTTCAGAGTTGTTAACAGTCCAACAGAAAATTAAATCTAGTTTAAATCAGAGAGAAATACTAGTGTATCTACTTGATCTGCATAGTCCCAAAGATTGGGTTTTTGAGCAGTACCAAAAGGGATAAAGCTCTCCATATTCAAATTGGAAACGATACATTGTATGGCTTCTGAGTTGGCGTTCAAATGTTCTTTTAATTCATCTAATGTATCATAGTACTCATAATGTAAACAAGCGATAGGAGCGCTAAATTCAGGACTTTCTTTAATCATAAAAAAGCCATTTTCTAAAAAATCATGTTCACTCATCAGGAATACCGCTTTGTTGTAATCGTAATTATTGGCATATTTTGAATGTTGGATGACGTCTGCATAAGGGAACAGCCCCCCAAAGAGGTTGTTGAGATCGTAATCTTTCGGGAGATAAACTTTGGCCACATTGCGACACCCCAAACCGAAAAATTGGAGAATGTCACTTCCCAGACCTTCCAAGTCTTCTTTGGATTCCGTGCCGTCCAAAACGGCTACACCATTACGATTTTTTCTAATCAGGTTTGGATATTGACCAAAATAATGCTCAAAATACCGTGCTGAGTTGTTAGAGCCAGTTGCAATTACGGCATCAAATTGTGTAAACGGTTGATCTACATAATCAAAAGAAGCGAGACCCGCCTCCTTTTCTAAAAAACGAGTCATGTAAGGCAGTAGTACTTCATCTTTTGAAGCACATTTAATTTGAGCCTTGTGTCCACTAACCCAAACACATATCAGGTCATGAAATCCTACCATAGGAATGTTACCTGCTAAAATTAGTGCGATTGTTTTTGGACTTTTCACGGGAAGACTGTAGGTATTAAGCCATTTTTGAATTGCATTTTTTTTCAATGCAAAAGCCCAACTTTTAAAAACGGTTTCAATAGCTTGTTGGGTAAACCATCCATTTGATTGCATGGCTTTTTCAACACAAATTTGCAATTCTGAAAATTCAGGATTTTCAACTGTATAATTTTCAAGGTGTATCCCTAGTTTTATAAGGGCATCTATGCGTTTTGTGTTTCTATTCATTTCTTTTGTCCAAGAACAATTAAGGTCTTATTTTTGCGCAAATGTAAGGAAAGAAAATTGCTATGGCCATTATCATTACAGACGAGTGTATCAATTGTGGTGCTTGTGAACCTGAATGCCCCAACACCGCGATTTATGAAGGCGCAGAAGATTGGCGTTATCAAGACGGAACTTCTTTGAAAGGAAATGTGGTGCTGCCTAACGGAAATCAAGTAGATGCCGAAAAATTTCAGGAGCCCGTTTCAGATGAATATTACTTTATAGTACCCGATAAATGTACCGAATGCAAAGGCTTTCACGACGAACCACAATGTGCTGCGGTATGCCCAGTAGATTGTTGTGTTCCCGATGAAAATCATGTGGAGTCAGAAGAAACCCTATTAGGCAAACAACGCTTTATGCATCCAGCAGATTAAGGATTTCAGGACTTCTCCAATTTATCAATTCGATATTATTTTTTATTAATTTTTCTTTGCAGGCCTTACTGGAAAAGTAAGTGGCGTCTACATTTCTCCATACAGCACCAAAATTGGGATGGTCTATGGTGATTTGATCCATTTCGTCACTTGTAAAAGCAGGATGAATAAGCAACATAGAAACCCCATCAGGTAGGCTGTCCAATACCTCTTCATAATAAGATGTCATTCCTTGGTTTTCGAAATCAGTGTAAGAAGCCATAAAAATAGATTCAAAACAATTATTCTCAGGAATTTGAAATGAATTAGGATCGATTCCATTTATGGAAATCAAAGTTTTACTCAACAATATGGGGAGTTGATATTCTTCACCAAGTTGTTGATACACTTCCAAAAAATCTTGCCGTAGCCCTAGTGTGTACATGTGAGAATCTAAATGAGACGGTTTTAAACCCAGTGCCAATGCCGTTTCAATTTGGGATTTGAGCTCTATATAGACTTCTTCTTTTTTGGCAAAATCAATTACAGATTGTCTTTTAGAATAAAAAAAACCTTGGGGAGTAACCAATGTAGGGATTTTTTCTATTGACGCACAAGGCTTAAAAGGATAGGTTTTCCATTCTCCGGTGAGGGTAAGGTGAATGCCATAATCAAGTTCAGGATGCGCCAAACAAAACTGAGCCATTTCATAAAACCAGGGACAAGGTACCATAAGACTTGTAGAGCTGATGCTTCCTTGGATCATGCCTATTTGAGTGGCTTTGTTTTCTGACCAAGCTAAACCCGCATCATCTGCGTGAATCATCAAAAATTTTTTTGCGGCCATCTTTAAAACTTGTTTTTAGTAAATGTAAATATTAAACGGAAAGAAAGTTTATTTTTGCCAAAAATATGTAATATGAAGGCTGGTATTGTAGGCTTACCCAATGTGGGAAAATCAACTTTGTTCAATTGTTTATCTAACGCCAAGGCACAAAGCGCAAACTTTCCATTTTGTACCATCGAACCCAACATTGGAGTCGTTAATGTTCCCGATCCGAGACTAGAGAAACTGGCCGAGTTGGTAAGTCCAGAAAAAGTACTTCCTGCCACAGTGGAAATTGTGGATATTGCCGGACTGGTAAAAGGAGCAAGTAAAGGAGAGGGGTTGGGAAATCAATTCTTAGCAAACATCAGAGAAACAGACGCTATTTTACATGTATTGCGTTGTTTTGATGATGACAATATTGTCCATGTAGACGGTTCAGTAGATCCTTTGCGCGATAAAGAAACTATCGATATCGAACTGCAACTTAAAGACTTGGAAACCGTTGAAAAAAAATTGGAAAAAGTGAGCCGTGCTGCACGAACTGGAAACAAAGAGGCGGTAAAAGAAAAAGAGATTTTAGACCAGCTCAAAGTAGCGCTTGAGAGTGCACAAAATGTAAGAAGTATCGAATTTAAAGAAACTGATCGGGAAGAATTCATCAAACCTCTTCAATTGATTACAGACAAACCTGTACTTTACGTGTGTAACGTCGATGAACAATCTGCAAAAGAGGGCAATGCGTATGTGGCAAAAGTTAAAACAGAAGTAGCTTCAGAGCAAGCAGGATTATTAGTTTTAGCGGTTAGCATCGAAGCCGACATCAATGAACTCGATAGTTTTGAAGAACGCCAACTCTTTCTAGAAGATTTGGGTTTGGAAGAAGCGGGCGCTGCAAAGTTAATTCGATCGGCTTATAACTTACTCAATCAACAAACCTATTTTACTGCAGGTGAGAAAGAGGTGCGCGCTTGGACCGTTCCCATTGGAGCAACCGCTCCCCAAGCTGCTGGAGTAATCCATACCGACTTTGAAAAGGGCTTTATACGTGCCGAAGTGATCAGCTACCAAGAGTACGAACAATTCGGCTCTGAACAGAAAGTGAAAGAAGCTGGAAAAATGCGTGTAGAAGGAAAAGACTACATTGTAAAGGATGGCGATGTGATGCATTTCCGATTCAATGTATAAAAAGAAATAAGCCCAATGAAATCCAAAAATCAATTATTGCTTATAGGAGTCATGGGTCTGTCTGCAATTTTTTTTGATTTTATAGGGTATTCTATAGGGTTTTATCTTACCAAACCCTTGACAACCATATTAATTATTGGACTTCCCTTACGCTTTCCCCATGCTGAATTAAAGAAATATTCAAAATCCGTTTTATGGGGGCTAGTGTTTTGTTTGATTGGAGATGTTTTTTTGCTTTCCGAATCCTTTTTTCTTTATGGGCTCACATCTTTTTTATTAGGACATCTTTGCTTTTTATATGCTTTCGTTTCCCAGCAAGGTTTTAGATGGCCTTTCGTACCTGGGTTTCTGTTGATTAGCTTTGCTGTAGGAGTTTTATTTTTGTGTTATGACAATTTGGGTGTTTTTCTGATTCCTGTAGTAGTATATATCGGAGTGATCCTTGTAATGAGTTGGCAAGGAGTTGCTTTGCAGCAACAAAAAAAGCATCACGATTCCTTTCGTTATATAGGCTGGGCTGTAAGCTTGTTTTTGCTTTCAGACGCTATGATTGCTTTAAATAAATTTTTTGTTCCTCTTCCTTTTTCAGGAATATTGATTTTAATGACTTATTGGATAGCCATAAGCTTGATTGCATTTTCTGCCTCAGAAGAAAGCTAAAAACCTTTTTGAAAAAGGTCTTCAAAAAGAGTAGGGATTGATTATTTCCTTTAAATTTGCCGCTTCATAAAAAAATTAATTTCTTGAAATCATTCCAACTTATAGATAAATCCACTGGAGGAAGTATAAAAAATGATGTTTTATCAGGGCTTACAGTCGCCTTGGCTTTAGTCCCAGAAGCTGTGGCCTTTGCTTTTGTAGCAGGGGTATCTCCCGTAGTTGGTCTTTATGGTGCTTTTATGATGGGGTTGGTCACTGCAATTTTTGGCGGAAGACCAGGAATGATATCTGGGGCAACAGGAGCTATGGCAGTAGTGATGGTTCATTTAGTGAAAGAAGGCAATGAATTGGGAAATTCAGATAGCGCAGGTCTGCACTATCTTTTTATTACTTTATTATTGGTAGGTCTCATTCAAATGAGTGCAGGTTTTTTACGAATGGGAAAGTTTGTTAGAATGATTCCCCATTCGGTCATGATGGGCTTTGTAAATGGGTTGGCAATCGTGATCTTTATTTCTCAATTGGGGATGTTTAAAAGCCAAGGAGAATGGTTGCAGGGCACGTCTTTATATACGATGATGGGGTTGGTCGCAATGACTATGACAATCATGATAATTTTACCCCTTTTCACAAAAAAAGTACCCGCAGCATTAACTGCAATTCTCGTTGTCTCGGGAGTTGTCATTTTTGGAAATCTGGAAACTGAAACTGTCCGTACTTTTATTGTTTCCAATGGAGGAGAAGGGATCAAGGCGGGACTCCCTCATTTTGAAATTCCTTCGGTTCCATTTTCTTTACGCACCTTAATCTTTATAGGACCTTATGCCTTAATTTTAGCTGCAATCGGATTGATTGAATCTTTAATGACACTCAACCTAATTGATGAATTGACTGACTCTCATGGAAGTGGGAATCGAGAATGTGTGGCACAAGGAGCGGGTAATTTTGTCAATGGACTTTTTGGAGGTATGGGTGGCTGTGCTATGATTGGTCAAAGTATTATCAACATCAAGTCTGGTGGACGTGGACGTTTATCGGGAATTGTAGCTGCATTGGCCCTTTTGGCTTTTGTTCTTTTTGGCTCAGGTTTTATTGAGCAAGTGCCTATTGCTGCTCTGGTAGGAGTGATGTTTATGGTGGTAATTGGAACTTTTGCATGGAGCTCATTTAAAGTGTGGAATAAAGTGCCAAAAGCGGACGTAATTGTCATTTTATTAGTCACTTTATTGACCGTAGTTTTCGATTTAGCCATTGCGGTTTTGGTTGGAGTGGTAGTTTCGTCTTTAGTTTTTGCATGGGAAAATGCCAAACGTATACGTGCGCGTAAACACATCGATGGACACGGCGTAAAACACTATGAAATTTATGGGCCTTTATTTTTTGGATGTATCGAATTATTCAATAGCAAGTTCGACCCCAAAAATGATCCCGACGAGGTGGTTATTGACTTTAAAGAATCGCGAATCGTTGATCAATCTGCGATAGAATGTGTCAATAAACTTACAGAACGCTACTTGAAAAACGGGAAGAATATTCATCTTAGACACCTTTCTTCTGACTGTGTAAAGCTTATTAAAAAAGCAGAAAAGATTTGTGACGTAAATGTTTTAGAAGATCCAGACTACTTTGTAGCGATCGATAATTTTCGGCAGGCCCAACTCCAAGATTCGGCAAGTGTTTCTTAAATAGCAATGGAATCGTGAACCCGAACACGATCCCACAAGTGTTGCGCCTCCTCGATAAACAATTGATGAGTTGGATCATCTTGATAAGCATTCTGAGCTGCTAAACTGGGAAAACTCATAGTGTAGCAATAGGTAAAAGAAGCATCGACTACATCTCGCTTTTCTGAAGCCGCAGGACAGCCCAAATGATTGGCCGTCCCCTGAGGGTTGGTTTTTATAAGTTTGCGAATGGCAGTTTCAAAGGCGTTACGGTCGGATTGGTCTTCAGGATTTTTCAACCAAAAAAAAACGGTATGCAACAGAGGACCTGTACTATTTTCAATTGATTTCTCATTCATGGTTAAGTTTTTTTGTGTTGGTATGAAGATATTGAATCCTCTCTAAATTCCGAGGTGTTTTTTATTGTTATGATGACCACTATAACTTTTTAACAAAAATAATTGTAGAATTGTTGATTTCTTGGGGGCTAAAGCACTTTTGATTCGTTTTGCAATATTTATATTAGCAATTGAATCAATGGATAATTTAACTACCTATACCGAAGAAAATATCCGGTCTCTAGACTGGAAAGAACACATCCGTATGCGCCCAGGCATGTACATTGGAAAACTGGGTGATGGTTCTTCACCGGATGATGGAATTTACATCCTCTTGAAGGAGGTTTTGGACAACTGTATCGATGAGTTTGTAATGGGTGCAGGAAAAACCATTGAAATTAGTATCAAAGAGAATGTGGTAAGTGTTAGAGATTATGGACGGGGCATCCCTTTAGGCAAGGTAGTGGATGTCGTTTCTAAAATGAATACAGGAGGGAAATACGACTCCCGAGCATTTAAAAAATCAGTGGGCTTAAATGGAGTAGGTACCAAGGCCGTCAATGCACTTTCGCAACAATTTACGGTAGAATCAAATCGGGATAAAGAACTTAAAAGGGCGCGTTTTGAGTCAGGAAATTTAGTGGAAGATGCTCCTGTAGAAAGCACAAGCAAACGCCGAGGAACCAAAGTCACTTTTGTTCCCGACGCTTCCATTTTTAAAAATTACAAATACCGCCTGGAGTATGTAGAACGCATGATCAAAAATTATGTGTATCTGAATCCCGGACTGACCATTGACCTGAACGGCGAAAAATTTATTTCTGAAAATGGCTTAAAAGATTTGCTCACTGACCAAACCAACGAAAACGATCTACTCTATCCGATCATTCACTTGAAAGGAGAAGATATAGAAGTTGCAATTACCCATAGCAAAACTCAGTATAGTGAAGAATACCATTCATTTGTCAATGGTCAACATACTACACAAGGAGGAACCCATCAAGCGGCCTTTCGCGAAGGTTTGGTGAAAACCATACGAGATCATTTTGGAAAGAATTATGAAGCCTCAGACATTCGAAAATCCATCATTTCCGCCATCAGTATCAAAGTGATGGAGCCTATTTTTGAATCGCAAACTAAAACCAAATTGGGATCTACCGATATGGGAGGAGATATGCCCACAGTACGTAGCTACATAGTCGATTTTTTAAGTACACAACTTGATAATTTCCTTCACAAAAACCCTGCTGTAACAGAACAGATACAACGCAAAATCATTCAAGCAGAAAGAGAACGAAAGGAGCTCTCAGGGATTCGAAAGCTAGCCAAAGAGCGAGCTAAAAAAGCGAGTCTTCACAACAAAAAATTACGAGACTGTAGGGTCCATTTGCCCGATCTTAAGAAAGATCGCAGGTTAGACTCTACGTTATTTATTACTGAGGGAGATTCTGCCAGTGGCTCTATTACAAAATCCAGAGATGTTAATACTCAAGCCGTTTTTAGTTTGAGAGGAAAGCCTTTGAATAGTTTTGGGATGAGTAAAAAGATTGTTTATGAAAACGAAGAATTCAATCTTTTACAAGCTGCTTTAAGTATAGAAGACAGTCTGGAGGACTTGCGGTATAATAACATTGTCATTGCTACCGATGCCGATGTGGACGGCATGCACATCCGGCTCTTATTGATCACCTTTTTTCTTCAATTTTTCCCTGAATTGATCAAAGAGGGACATTTGTACATTCTTCAGACCCCTTTGTTTCGTGTACGTGATAAAAAAGAAACTTTTTACTGTTATAGTGAACAAGAACGAAGAGAAGCCATTCAAAAGTTGAAAGGAAAACCTGAAATCACGCGTTTTAAGGGCTTGGGTGAAATTTCACCTGATGAATTCAAATATTTTATTGGGGACGATATCCGCTTGGATCCCGTAATGCTTGATAAAAATACCACTATCGAAGAATTACTATTGTTTTACATGGGTAAAAACACTCCCGACCGACAAAAATTCATCATAGAGAATTTAAAAGTAGAATTGGATTTTTTGGAGGAAAATACGGTAGAAGTAGGATAGAAAATGAACGAGGAAGAAAATAGCATTGATTCAGGATCAAATGACACTCTAAAGAGAGTCACAGGCATGTACAAAGACTGGTTTTTGGACTATGCTTCGTATGTCATTCTAGAACGAGCCGTACCTGCAATAGAAGACGGATTGAAGCCAGTACAGCGTCGTATTCTTCATTCTATGAAGGACCTAGATGATGGACGTTACAACAAAGTAGCCAATATTGTTGGGCATACGATGCAATATCACCCTCATGGGGATGCAAGTATTGGGGATGCCATGGTGCAAATAGGTCAAAAAGATTTACTCATTGACATGCAAGGTAACTGGGGAAATATACTCACCGGTGACAGTGCAGCAGCCTCCCGTTATATCGAGGCTCGTCTTTCCAAGTTTGCGTTAGAAGTCGTTTTTAGCCCAAAAGTTACCGAATGGCAACTTTCTTATGATGGGAGAAAAAAGGAACCAATACACTTGCCTGTAAAATTTCCACTGCTACTGGCACAGGGTGCAGAAGGAATAGCCGTAGGACTTTCTACAAAAATATTACCTCACAATTTTAATGAACTCCTGAGTGCAAGTATTCAGCATCTAAAAGGGAAGCGGTTTACCCTGGTCCCCGATTTTCAAACCGGGGGGATTATCGACGTACAAAACTATAACGACGGTCTTAGAGGAGGTAAAATTCGTGTACGAGCCCGTATCAATCAGCTGGACAAGAAGACCTTAGTCATCAATGAAATTCCCTTCAGTACCAACACGTCTTCTTTGATAGATAGTATCTTGAAAGCCAACGACCAAGGAAAAATAAAAATCAAGCGCATAGAGGACAATACCTCTTCTGCAGTTGAAATTTTGGTGCATTTGCCAAACGATATTTCTCCTGATAAAACGATTGATGCACTTTATGCGTTTACTGCCTGTGAAACTTCTATCTCACCCTTAGGTTGTTTAATTATTGACAACAAGCCCAACTTTATGGGTGTGAGTGACATGCTCAAAATCTCCACTGACCATACCGTACAGTTATTGAAAAATGAGTTGGAAGTCCAGCTAAGTGATTTAGAAAACCAATGGCATTACGCATCACTTGAACGCATTTTCATAGAGAATAAGATTTATAGAGACATTGAGGAAGCTGCGACCTGGGAACAAGTACTTTTCAATATTGATGAAGGGTTAAAACCTCATATCAGTCATTTAAAACGACCTGTAGTAGAGGAGGATATTATTAAGTTGACTGAAATCCGCATCAAACGAATCTCTAAATTTGATCTAGATAAAGCCCAACAAAAGATTGAAGCTTTAGAGACGGATATTGCAGAGGTTAAAAACAATCTTACACATCTCATCGATTATGCCATTCGCTATTTTACTCACCTCAAAAAAACTTATGGAGCAGGTAAGGAGCGAAAATCTGAAATCCGAATTTTTGATGATGTTGATGCACGCAAAGTAGTAGCCCGTAATCAAAAATTGTACGTCAATCGGGAAGAAGGGTTTATAGGAACCTCACTTCGGAAAGACGAAATGGTTTGCGAGTGTTCCGATATTGATGACATCATTGCCTTTACTGAAGAGGGAAAAATGCAGGTTGTAAAAGTAGAAAGTAAGGTTTTTATTGGGAAAAACATTCTGCATGTAGCGGTATTTAAGAAAAAAGACCAGCGCACTATTTACAACATGATATATAGAGATGGTAAGGCAGGAACTACATTCATTAAGCGTTTTGCTGTGACAGGGGTTACACGAGACAAGGTATATGACCTGACTCAAGGGAAGCCGCAATCTTCAGTCTTGTATTTTTCTGCCAATCCCAATGGGGAGGCTGAAGTGGTGACAATACTGTTGAGAAACTTAAGCTCTATCAAAAAAGTAAAATGGGATTTGGATTTTGCGGACCTTCAAATCAAAGGACGTTCAGTACGCGGAAATACCGTTACCAAATATCCTATCCGTAAAGTAGAGCTTAAAGAAAAAGGAGTGTCCACCTTAAACCCACGTAAGATTTGGTTTGACGACACCATCCGTAGACTCAATTTAGAAGAACGTGGAGAGTTATTAGGTGCTTTTAAAGGAGAAGACAAAATATTGATCACTACCAATCAGGGTACAGCTAGGGCGGTTGCTCCAGAATTGAGTTTGCATTTTGAAGACGACGTTCAAATAATTGAAAAATGGAATCCCCTAAAGCCCCTCACAGCCGTGTATTTTGATCCAGAAAAAGAGCGCTATTTTATGAAACGCTTTCTTTTGGAACATACCGATAAAGAAGAATATTTTATTAAAGAAGAGGGACAACTCCTTTATCTGAGCACCGAATGGCGTCCTGTGCTCCAAATAGTCCTTGAAAAACCTAGAGGAAAAGAACAGCCCGAACCTCTTGAAATCAATGCAGAGGAATTTATTTCAGTCAAAGGGTATAAAGCCTTGGGAAATCAGCTTACCGACAAAAAAATCAGGAGTATTGAACTCAAAGAAGCTTTACCCTACGAGGAAAAAATTACTATTGAAGACCCAATGGATATTGAAGTAAATGCCGATGAGCCTGATCCAAATGATAATGAGGATACTCAGACTATGTTAGATTTTTAGTTTTTTCTAATTTTTCTAAAACGCATATTTATCATTTCTACACCTAAAGAAAACGCAATTGAAAAATATAGATAACCCTTAGGGATTCTACCTATAGTACCTCCAAAAATTTGGGTTTCAGAAAGATGCGCTGCTTCAGCAATAAGCATAAAGCCGATCAAAAGTAAAAACGACAAGCCCAAAATTTGCATTGAGGGATGACGATTGATATAACGACTTACAGGAGTAGCAAAAACCATCATAATGACAATCGAAACAATCACCGCTGCAATCATGATGGGCAGGGCATAGGGTATTCCATTGGTCATTCCTACCGCTGTTAGAATGGAGTCAAATGAAAAGACCATATCAATTAATACAATTTGCAATAAGGCACGGGCAAAGGACATAGTACCTTTTTGAGTAGCAACTTCAGAGGCAACTTTTGTTTCCACCTTTTGAAAGATTTCATGAGTGCTTTTGTAGAGGAGAAACAAGCCCCCACCCAAGAGAATGAGTGCCTGTATCGAAATTTCAGAAGAAAACCAATCGTAATCAACCACCAAAAAAGCGCTTTTCATTTTGATCAATCCATTGATTCCCATCAGCAGGATAATTCGCATAAACATGGCAAGAAAAAGACCAAATCGTATCAGTTTCTTTTGCTTTTCTTCAGGAAAACGATTGGCCAAAATGGAAATGAAAATAACGTTGTCAATTCCCAGTATAATTTCCAAAAACGTTAGGGTCAAAAAAGCGATAAGGGCATCGGGGGTAAACATAATCAATTGATCTTTTCTATTGTCCCACGTTGTTTGTTTTTGGGATCTCCAACCAATGAATATTCAAAAGTATAACGGTTGTCCTGTGTACTTAAAATTCGAATTTGAATTGGTCGTTTGTCCTGGTTTGAGGTGGGGTTTAATTTTGTAAGGATACACTCGCAATCGTTTACCCAGCGTATTGTAGCGGTATCTATTTTTCCTTCATAACGCTCAATTTCATAATTGGCGTCCCTCGTAAAAAAAGAGCTTTTCATTTCGCCATTAACAATTTGGGTAAATTTAAATTCTCCCTCATGAAATGCATTGCAATCTCGCTCTAAGGAGTAGCAAGAAATAAACAAAACAGGAAGTAAAAAAAAAGTTTTGCGCATAAGGGTTCAAAAGTACTAAGATTTAGGCGAAAAAGTGCGAAAACTACCATCTTGATATAACTGAATAATTTGTACCACTTCATCTGTAGTGGAAATGGGCAAGGACTCAGAACTAGGTAAGTTCTTTATTTCTGTTCCGGAGGGGTCTGATGTTTTTTGTAATTCTGACTGAGTGGGTAGGGGAGTGTTGGAAGTTTTAGGCGCCTCTAAAAGTAGCCAGTCCAATCCGATAGAATCAAAAGCAGCATTAATTTTTAAAATAAATTCTAAACTTGGTTTGTTTCTCTTGGAAAGAATATGAGATACTGAAGAACGCTGCACACCTATTTTTTCTGCAAAAGCAGCAGCACTTAACTGGTGATTGTCCATTAATTCTTCAAGCCTAGAAATAAAATAATCTATGTTTAACATTGTAAACAATTTAATTCTTCACCACCAATATACAATTAATACAGAGCATAAACAAACACAATTTACTTAAACTTTACATTTAAATATATACTTTAAAACACTCATAATTAATAAATTAAATTTTAAATATTAAAATTTGATTACAAATGTATCTACAAAAAACGGATGCTTGCTGTATCAACAGAAGATTCGTTTACTTTTGTAAACTACAAATGTAAACAAATGGTTGTTTACATTTGTACTATTAAAATCAACTATGCGCTGCAAAAGATATTTGCCTCCAGAACAAATTGAGACTTTTCTGAATAAGCTCCCCAAAGAAACCAAGCAAAAAATACTGGGGTTTTCTGTAAATGGACTTCCTATCCACCTGGTAGAACTCGGAAAAGGGGAACGAAAAATATTGATGTGGTCCCAAATGCATGGCAATGAAAGCACCACGACAAAAGCCCTCTTTGATCTCATTCCTTGGTTAATAGACGCAGAACAGGAAGTATTTCTTGATAAGTTTAAATTTTATATCATTCTACAGCTCAATCCAGACGGTGCAAAGGCATACACTCGGGCGAACGCCAATCAAGTGGATTTAAATCGAGATGCAATCGATTTAAGTCAGCCAGAGAGTAGAGTATTGCGTAATCTCTTTGATGAAATTCATCCCGATTATGCTTTGAATTTGCATGGTCAACGTACGATTTATGGCGCAGGTTCGAATGGTAAAGTCGCAACGCTCTCTTTTTTAGCCCCTTCAGCAGATTCCCAACGCTCTATTACTCCAGCTCGGGCCGAAGCAATGAAAGCAATTGTAGCAATGTATGAGAGCCTGCAAAATGAAATACCACAGGGTATCGGACGCTATGACGATCATTTCAACCCCAATTGTGTGGGAGATTCGTTCACTCAGGCAGGAGTTCCTACACTTTTATTTGAAGCGGGTCATTTTCCCAACGACTATCCAAGAGAACAAGTAAAAAAATACGTTTTTAAAGCGTATCAAGCTTTACTCCACTTCCTGCTAATGAAGGAAAAGAACGTCACCACAGCTCAGTATTTCAAAATTCCAGAAAACAAATCTGATTTTGTAGATTTAATTGTCTCCCAACTCAATGTCAAACAGGAAGGGATCGTATATAAAAATCAGCAAGTAGCCATTCAATACATTGAAGTGCTCAATAAAGACGCTGTTGAGTTTAAGCCCTCTCTAAAGGCTTATGGCAAGGAACTCCCCTTCAGAGCCCATCGTCATGTAACAGTGCCCGCAAATAAAACCGAGGTGGTACTGGAATTTTCGGAAAACAAAATCATTAGCAACCCTTATTTCAGTAAATTATTTTCAGTAAAATAGTAAAATAGAGGTAAAATTCGCAATAAAATCGACTAATTATCACTAAATTTGCACCATAAATCGTTAATTCTTCAGCAAATGAGTAAGATGCAACTTGATGAAATAGACCATCAAATTTTAGATATTTTAATAGACAATACCCGTATACCATTTACTGATATTTCAAAGCGTCTTTTGATTTCTGCAGGAACCGTCCATGTACGTGTAAAAAAAATGGAAGAAGCAGGAATTATAAGAGGCTCTTCTTTAAATCTAGACTATGTGAAGCTTGGATACTCTTTTATCGCCTATGTAGGGATTTTTCTTGAAAAAACAAGCGCCACAGAAGAGGTATTGAAATCATTGAAAGATATTCCATTTATTACTGTAGCACATATAACCACAGGAAAATTTAATGTATTCTGTAAAGTTCGCGCTCGCGATACCCATCACGCGAAAGATATCATTTTCATGATCGATGATGTTGTGGGTGTTTCTAGAACAGAAACCATGATTTCTTTGGAAGAAAGCATCAATGATAAAAAACGTCTTATGCACCGAATTTTTAATGAATTAAATTAAACGAATGGCCCGAAAACCCAAAATTGAACGATTTAATGAAAAGGTACTCTCCCGCTTCCAAATCTACAATAGCTTATTTCTTACGCTTCCCTTTAAAACAATCAAGCAAACTTCTTTACTAATGCCGCTCTTTGCGGATCATTGTCGGAATCAATATGAAGCCAACTCGGATCCCAACGCTATTGTGACCTCTTTTTTTAATCAATATGCCCCTGAGTTTGAATCCAAACAGCAACAAGACTTATTGTTCAATTTTATTCAATACATTGAGAGACAAGTTGTATTATTTGATGCCATAGAAGATGCTAGTTTTTCTTACGTAAACAATATGCATGGAAGAGGAACCCTTCGCAATATGAAAGAGGCGGCAATTGGCAAACAGTTATTAGAAGACCTATCAGGTTACATCAAACGTTTTAAGGTTCGTATTGTGCTTACCGCTCATCCAACACAATTTTATCCTGACAATGTGTTGGTCATCATTAATGAACTATCAAAAGCCATTGCTCAAGACGATTTGGATAGTATCAAAAAGCTTTTAGTGCAACTGGGTAAAACCCCTTTCTATAAAAAAGAAAAACCGACTCCATACGACGAGGCAGTAAGCTTGATTTGGTTTTTAGAGAACGTATTTTACCATTCGGCCAGTACGATTTATAATTATGTAGCTGAACATATTATAAATTCAGATGATTTAAACAATCCGATTTTCGATCTGGGTTTTTGGCCTGGAGGAGATCGAGATGGAAATCCATATGTCACACCAGAAATTACCTTAAAAACTGCAAAGCGTTTACAATTTTCAATTTTGAGGAATTACTACCGTGATTTGCGAAAACTCAAAAGAAAAATCACTTTCCCAGGCCTCGAGGATCGAATTGCGACGCTCGAGGATATGGTTTTTAACCAATTGTTTTATCCCGAAAGAAACAAACACTTTTCGTTGGAATTTTTGAACTCGGAATTAGAAGCTGTTTTAGAGGGAATTGTCAACGAACACGATGGGCTTTACAAGAGTGAAATACTCGATATGATTCATAAAGTCCGCCTTTTTGGATTGCATTTTGCCAGCTTAGACATTCGTCAAGATTCTCGCATTCATCACAATGTCTTTACAGATATTGTGACCCATCCTGAAATACAGAATTACACTCAAGGAATCCCAACAAATTATCACGAACTCAATTTGACCGAACGCTGTAAGGCACTGATTGAAATGAAAGGAGATGTGCCTTCTGAGATCTTTTCTGAGGAAATTACTCAACAAACATTGGAAAGCATCCGGGTGATGCAAAAGGTACAGCAAACCAATAAAGAGCGCGGGTGTAATCGTTATATCATCAGTAACTGCCAATCTTTAGAAAATATTCTTGAACTTTTTGCCATGTTTCGCTTGAGCAATTGGGAAAACCCCACCGTGGATCTTATCCCTTTGTTTGAAACCATACCGGATTTGGAAGCTGCGGAAGAAGTGATGCGAGCGCTATTTAGTGATCCGATTTACAAAGCCCATTTAGAGCGGAGAAAAATGAAGCAAACCATTATGCTTGGTTTTTCTGATGGAACCAAAGACGGAGGTTATTTTATGGCAAATTGGAGTATTTATGTTGCAAAAGAGCGGTTGAGTAAACTTGCTTCTTCGTTTGGAATTCAAATTGCTTTCTTTGATGGTAGAGGAGGACCGCCTGCAAGGGGTGGTGGAAATACTCATGAATTTTATGCTTCCATGGGTGATACGATACAAAGTGATGACATCCAACTTACTATTCAAGGGCAAACTATCAGTTCTAATTTTGGAACCTTGGATTCCTCCCAATACAATTTAGAGCAATTATTGAGTTCAGGAATAGAAAACCAAATCTTTAATCCTGGAGAAAACAATCTCACAGATGAAGAACGTGATCTGATGGAGGACATAGCATCAATTAGTTATAAAGCCTATCAGGACTTTAAGTCGCACCCAATGTTCATCCCCTATTTGGAGCGGATGTCAACCCTACCTTACTATGCTAAAGCGAATATCGGTAGCCGTCCTTCCAAACGAGGAAAATCATCCACGCTTCAATTTGAAGACCTTAGAGCGATTCCTTTTGTGGGAAGCTGGAGTCAATTGAAACAAAATGTCCCTGGATTTTACGGACTGGGTATCGCCCTTCAAAGTTTGATTGAAAAGGGACAGATGAAAGAGATTAAAAGGCTTTACAAAAGGTCTCGTTTTTTTAGAACACTTATTTTTAACAGTATGATGAGTTTGTCTAAATCCTTTTTCAAACTTACCGCCTACATGAAAAATGATTCGGAGTTTGGCGCATTTTGGGAATTGATTTTTGAGGAATATACGCTAACTAAAAAGGTGCTACTCGAGGTAAGCGGATTTAAAACGCTTATGGAAAACGAACCTGCTGGAAAAGCTTCGATCAAAGCCCGAGAAGAAATCGTTCAGCCCTTGCTGACCATACAGCAATTTGCGCTAATGCAACTTCAAAGCCTTAAAAAAGAAAAAAATCCTGACACAAAAAAAATGGAAATTTTCGAAGCGATGGTTACCCGCTCTTTGTTTGGAAATATCAACGCAAGTAGAAACTCAGCCTAAGAGCCATAAAATTCAAAGGCTTTGGCAAAAAGCTCTTGTGGCACCTCGACATCTATTTTAGGTTTCGATATCGCTTCTAGCAACACGAAATTGATTCTTCCAGATTTGTTTTTTTTGTCGTGGCGTAACAATTCTAAAATTTCCTTTTGATCCTGCGTATCGATTTCAACATACGGATAATAACGAGCAAATGTTTCTTTGATTTCCTCAGCGTGATGCTTGGAAAATCCACAGCATTTTACTCCCAAAAAGGACTCCATAACCATACCGATGGCGATAGCTTCACCGTGTAATAAACGTTTTTTTTGGGGATGGGTTAAGTAATATGATTCAATAGCATGTCCTAGTGTATGTCCAAAGTTTAAAACTTTACGTAAACTGCGTTCTCTGGGATCTTCTAGAACAACTTCTTTTTTTATCGTTACTGAGGGTTCGATAAACTTAGATAAAGTGGCTGCGTCCAGCTGAGGTAACGCCCGGAGTTGATTCCAGTAGTTTTCATCTGAAATAAGCCCGTGTTTTAACATTTCAGCAAAACCGCTATGGAGTTCTTCCTGTGGCAGGGTACTCAGCCATTGAGAATCGATCAGCACCTGTTTGGGCTCTTCGATAATTCCAATTTGATTTTTTAAAGGCCCCAGATCGATACCCGTCTTTCCTCCCACTGATGCATCGACCATAGCGAGTAGGGTAGTAGGCACGTTAAAAAAATCAATTCCACGTTTGAAAGTACAGGCCACAAAGCCACCAAGGTCGGTCACAACACCTCCACCTAGATTGATCAAGGCAGAATTCCGATCGGCTCCTCGTTCTGATAATTGGTGCCACAAGCTTTCACAGGTTTGAAGATTTTTGTGTTCTTCACCTGCAGCCATTACAAGTACTTCAATGTGATGCAGCCCAGTTTGTGTTAAAAAACTCTTCAAACAAAATTCTTGTGTGTGGGTATCTACAAGAAGAAAGAGGCTACTGTAGTTTCGAGCTTGTAGTTCCTGAGAAAACCTCAGCAACGATTCGGTTCCAAAAGTGATATTGATTTTGTTTTGCATAGTAGTTATGTCAAAGCAAAAATAAGGAATATATTTTCAGGCAAAAAGCCCAAAAAAATTTAAAACTTCGCCAAAATTTCTTTTAGCCTTTGAATTCCAGCAGTTCTTGCTTTTTTATTTGCAGACGAAGCATCTTCGGCTTCTCCAGCTCTAAAAAAACCATGTCCAGCACCTTCATAAATTACAGTCTCAAACGGCTGGTTGTTTTGTTTCATAGCGGCTTTACTNATTGCTATGGTGGCGTTGACACGATTGTCGTTTCCGCCGTAAAAACCGTATACAGGAACACGTATTTTTTGATAGGCTTCTGTTTCTTCGGGACCTGTTCCATAACACACTATCGCTGTTTCAATGGATGTACTTTGTGTTGCAAATCGAAACGACTGACTGCCACCCCAGCAAAATCCGATGACAACTACTTTGCCATTTGCTGCAGGAATGTTCTTTGCATAGGCTACCGTATTTTCTAATGTAGAACGAATGTTTTTAGGGTCTAGCTGATAAATTGCTGTACGTGCTGCGTCCGAATTTTCAAAAGCAGCAGTACCTCCACCATCAGGGGCTTTTCCTGATAAAAAGTCGGGAGCAATTGCGATATAACCCATTTCAGCAATTTGGTCGGCCATACTCCTTGCCCAGTCGTTTAATCCTCTGTTTTCATGAATCAGAATTACCACAGGAGTTTTTTCAGATACCTCGGGATACACCAAAAAGGCTTGTGTATTAGATTTTGGATTTACACGAACCCATTCGTGATGTCTGGGAGAAGTTTCTAGACGTTCTAGAGGGTTTTGAGACCATGCTGAAGTGAGTGCAAAAAGACAAATGTAGAGGACGGTTTTCATGATAAAATGTTTTGGTTAAGTTACACTATAATTAGAAAAGTGAAAAAAGGTTACCCTTTTTTAAAACTCTTTTTAATCCGATCTAAATCTCTTTTGTTGTCCCGGTCTTTGATGGTTTCTCGCTTGTCGTATAATTTTTTACCTCTTGCAAGAGCAATCTTGAGTTTGGCAAAGCCTTTGTCGTTAATAAATAGGCGTAGAGGGACTATAGTAAGACCGCTGTTTTTAACTTCTTTATATAATTTTTTAAGCTCTTTTTTATTTAATAAAAGTTTGCGCTGTGCTTTAGGGCGATGATTAAAACGTGTGCCATAAGCATACTCGTCAATATTCATATTGACAGTGAAAAGTTCTTCTCTATCGTTAAACTCACAAAAGCTTTCTGCAATAGAAGCCTTGCTGCTCCGAAGGGATTTGATTTCCGTTCCGGTCAGAACAATGCCCGCAGTGTATTCGTCGAGGAGCTCGTATTCAAAACGTGCGCGTTTATTCAGTATGTTGACCTTTTTTTGCACACTGCAAAGATAGAATTAATCCCCGCTTGATACGGTACTACTGTTTTTAAAAATAAATTGATCTCCAACAAAGTCTAGTTGAACTTCTTGTTCTCGATTGAGGCTTCCGGACAGCAGTTCTTTACTCAATGGATTTAAGAGTTGTTGTTGCAACACACGTTTTACTGGTCGTCCTCCGTATTGCGGATCAAATCCGAGTTGTGCCAATTGCGCTATTGCTTCTTCTGTTGCTGAGAGTTTAATTTCCTGTTTGTTGAGTCGCTTTTGAATTTGTTCGAGTTGCAAACGAACAATTTTTTGGATTTCTTTTCGGGTCAAAGGCGAAAAAAGGACAATATCATCTATTCGGTTTAAAAACTCAGGACGAACTTGAATTTTGAGTAGTTCCATTACTTTTTGCTTGGCTACTCTTTCAGCAGTTTCAAAGGCTTCATTAGTTTCAAAAGCAGATTGTATTTCATGGCTCCCTAAGTTACTGGTCATGATGATCATGCTGTTTTTAAAATCTGCCACTCGTCCTTTATTGTCCGTCAGTCTCCCTTCGTCCAATACTTGAAGAAGTATATTGAAGGTGTCGGGGTGGGCTTTTTCAATTTCATCTAAAAGAATCACAGAGTAGGGCTTACGGCGCACAGCTTCAGTCAGTTGTCCTCCTTCTTCATAACCCACATAGCCTGGAGGTGCGCCTACTAAGCGACTTACGGCATGACGTTCTTGATATTCACTCATGTCAATACGGGTTAGGTTCGTTTCATCATCAAAAAGAACTTCGGCCAAGGCTTTGGCAAGTTCGGTTTTTCCCACTCCAGTAGTTCCAAGAAAGAGAAAGCTCCCCAATGGGCGGTTTTGGTCTTGCAAACCTGCTCGACTTCTGCGGATGGCATCACTCACAGCAACTACTGCTTTTTCCTGGCCTACCAGTCGTTTATGGAGTTCATTTTCTAAAAAAAGGAGTTTGTCTTTATCTGATTGTAACATTTTACTAATTGGAATCCCCGTCCATTTGGCAACTACCTCGGCAATATCGTCGTAGGTAACTTCTTCCTTGATCAATCCATCTCCCGATTGAAATTGGGCTAGTTCTTTTTGAAGGCTGTTCATTTTAGTTTCGGCTTCCTGAAGTTTACCGTAACGAATTTCGGCTACGGTTCCATAATCTCCATCACGCTCTGCTCGGTCTGCTTGCGTTTTCAATAGTTCGATATCAGTTTTGGTCTGTTGCACGGCATCCACCACTTCCTTTTCTTGGCTCCATTGGGCGAAGAGTGTATTGCGTGCGTCTTTAAGCTCACTGAGTTCCTTTTGAAGTTGCTTGATTTTTGGCTCGTCTTTTTCGCGTTTGATCGCTACCAATTCAATTTCAATCTGCCTAATTTTACGATCCAAACTGTCTAGTTCTTCAGGTTTGGAATTAATTTCCATACGAAGCTTTGATGCCGCTTCGTCCATGAGGTCAATAGCTTTGTCAGGTAAAAATCGATTGCTAATATACCGATGAGAGAGAGATACCGCTCCAATCAACGCATCATCTTTAATTCTGACTTTATGATGGGTTTCGTATTTGTCTTTAATGCCTCTTAAAATGGAAATGGCACTTTCCAAATCAGGTTCGTCCACGAGGACTTTTTGGAACCTACGCTCCAAGGCCTTGTCTTTTTCAAAATATTTTTGGTATTCGTCTAGGGTAGTGGCTCCTATTGCTCTCAGCTCGCCTCTGGCAAGAGCGGGTTTTAAAATATTGGCAGCATCCATGGCGCCTTCACCCCCTCCTGCACCAACAAGAGTATGAATTTCATCAATAAACAAAACCAAATCTCCGTCGCTGTGAGTCACCTCTTTTATGACACTTTTTAAACGCTCTTCAAACTCTCCTTTATATTTGGCACCCGCTATCAGGGCACCCATATCTAAAGCGAAAATTTGTTTGTCTTTTAAGTTTTCGGGTACGTCCCCATCTATAATACGATGTGCCAGTCCCTCAGCAATTGCGGTTTTGCCGGTTCCTGGTTCGCCTACCAATATGGGATTGTTTTTGGTACGTCTACTCAAAATTTGCAACAATCTTCGGATTTCCTCATCCCGACCAATGACGGGGTCTAATTTTCCTTCTTTTGCCAATGCGTTTAAGTTTTTCGCATATTTTTCTAAAGCATTGTAGTTTCCTTCCGCAGAAGCAGAAGTCACTTTTTCGCCTTTGCGGAGCTCTTTGATGGCATCTTGAAGCTTCTTTTTTGTAACTCCTTGATCTGATAGCATCTTAGAAAGGGTGCTGTGGGATTCAAAAAGCGCTAGCAGTAGGTGTTCCGTAGCTACGTATTCATCCTGTTGCTTTTTAGCAATGGCAATGGCGTTCATTAGTGTTTGTGAAGCCATTTGAGAAAGGACTTGAGTACCGCCTTCAACCTTAGAAAAGCGTTTTAAGGCACTTTCGTTCATTTGTTGTAAAAGAGGCAGCTGTACTTCAAGCTTGTTGAAGATGAAGGGCATAACGGTGTCGTCTACTTCAAGAAGTCCGTAAAACAAATGCTCGTTTTCGATCTGCGGATGCCCTTTTTCAAAAGCATATTGCTGGGCAGTCTGAACGGCTTCTTGGGTTTTTAAGGTAAGATTATTCAAATTCATAGCAATTTTTTTGGTTGCAATTGCAAAGGCTGTTCCAATTCAGATTTACTGTCCTTTTGGCAGCTAAACCCCTAGAAATCAAGACAAAATGGCAAAATGGGAGTGAGTGCTCTTTAGATTTACCAGCCTAGTTTACCTTTGAATTTAACTGTTAATTACTGTTGAATAAATCTTTTGAATTTGAAGAAATAGTTTGTCTTTAGGATAGTGAAATGCTTAATTTTACACCTTAAAATTTATTCATGCAGCGCGACACGACGATATTCAATTTGATAGAGCAAGAGAAAGCGCGACAGTCCAATGGAATTGAACTGATCGCTTCAGAAAATTTTACTAGCCCCGCAGTGATGGAGGCTTGCGGTTCAGTATTGACCAACAAATATGCAGAAGGGTATCCAGGCAAAAGGTATTATGGAGGTTGTGAAGTGGTGGATGAAGTGGAAACCCACGCTATTGAGCGCGCAAAAAGTTTGTTTGGTGCCGTTTATGCGAACGTACAGCCTCATTCAGGCTCTCAAGCTAATACGGCTGTGTTCCACGCCTTTTTAAAGCCTGGTGATAAAATTTTGGGCTTTGACCTATCTCATGGAGGTCATTTGACCCACGGCTCGCCAGTTAACTTTTCGGGACGTTTGTACCAGGCACATTTTTACGGAGTGGAAAAGGAAACGGGGCTTTTGGATTACGATAACATTAGAGCCATCGCAAAAGAAGTACAACCCCAAATGCTTATTGCTGGAGCATCGGCTTATTCTAGAGATATCAACTTTGCTAAATTTCGAGAAATTGCAGATGAAGTGGGGGCATTTCTCTTAGCCGACATTTCGCACCCTTCAGGAATGATCGCTACAGGACTCTTAAGCGATCCCATTCCACATTGCCACGTAGTGACTACAACCACACATAAAACGCTAAGAGGCCCACGTGGAGGACTGATATTGATGGGGGAGGACTTTGACAATCCTTTCGGCTTGACATTTAAAAATGGGAACCCCCAAAAGATGTCACATCTGTTGAATATGGCTGTTTTTCCAGGGAACCAGGGAGGTCCTTTGATGCACGTCATTGCGGCGAAAGCCATTGCCTTTGATGAAGCCTTGCAACCCAGTTTTAAAAACTATATGGAGCAGGTGCGTAAAAATGCACAAGCACTAGCTGCTGCTTTTGTAGCTAAAGATTACCATCTGATCTCAGGAGGAACGGACAACCACATGATGTTGATCGATCTTCGCAATAAAAACATTACAGGTAAAGACGCAGAACTCGCTTTAGTCAAAGCGGAAATCACCGCCAACAAAAACATGGTTCCTTTTGATGACAAATCACCTTTTGTGACCTCTGGTATCCGAGTAGGAACCGCTGCTATAACTACACGAGGGCTGAAGGAAGCGGAAATGGGAATCATTGTAGATCTGATTGATCAAGTCATCACAAACTATGAAGATGAAACAGTTTTAGCTGATGTTGCTAAAGAGGTGCATGCCTTGATGCAAGGGCGGGCGTTGTTTAACGAGTAATATTGAAAGCTTACTACAGGCTACTAAATGCGCTAGTCTAATAACTCGAGTACCTTCTGCGGAATCCGTTCCAGTTTCCCAGAGTCTTTGTTTAGGTAGCACCATTGGGTACTGCACCGCGCCAGAAGACGATTATTACTTTTTAAAGACACTTCTACAATTCGTTCAGATAAAAAGTCGGAACTTTCTTTAACATAAGTAGTTAAGGTTAAGACGTCACCCAACTGAGCGGCCTGTTTGTATTCAATATGATGGCTTCGAACGACCCAAATTTCAAATTCATCCGAACGGCCANAGGTCAAAGCTTCCCAATGGGCCTGTGCCACTTCTTGAACCCAGTAGAGGTACTGAACATTATTCACATGTTTGAGGTCATCCAAATGCTGGGCAAGAACAGTACGTTCCAACGTGAAGGTATTCATGATTTGGGCACTATCTTGACTTCAAAGAGTTTGTCCCAGTTTTTTCCTGTGACGAAAAAGGTTTGACGTTCCTTGTGATAGGCAATTCCATTCAAGACGTTGAGTTCAGGGTGCTGCTTGACCATTTCTTTGAGTCCTGAAAAATCCACCACACCTTCTACAGCACCGCTAACGGGATCAATGATGACTACAACATCTTTTTCAAATTGATAGGTGTTGGCATAGATCTTTCCGTTTACCCATTCCAATTCGTTAATGTTTTTTAGGGCGGATTTGTGGGTCATCACTTGAATGTACCCAATTTCACTATACTCTTCGGAATTGAGTTTCCAAATTTTTTGTGTTCCATCAGATTTGTAGAGCAGGTTGCCGTCATTACACAAGCCCCAGCCTTCTTTGCTCGCTCCATACGGAAACGATTTTTGCATGCTTAAACTGGCTTTATCATAAACCAAACCTTTTTCTGCTTTCCAAGTCAATTGCACAATTCGGTCCTGAATTAAAGTTAAACCTTCACCAAAGAATGTATTGTCTAATGGTTTTTTTTCTAGCACTTTGCCTGTTTTGAAGTCCACTGTTCTCAAGCTTGACTTTCCATTGAGGCCTGTACTTTCATAAAGGAGATCCCCATCAAATTCCAAGCCTTGGGTATAGGCGGTAATATCGTGTGGATAGGTATTAATTAACTCATAGGTGTAAAGTTTCGGGGGAGTATTTGCCAGTAAAGTGATTGTGGTGGAAGTTTCATAAGTTTGATCGCTATGGACTACCTGAGCTTTGAGGATATACTCTCCCAAGGGTTCATCCGAAAATTGATGATCAGGAGAAATGGTTTTATCGTTTAAGGAATAAGTTACGGAATAGTCTTCCAAAGCGGTTTTAAGACTCAACTGCAATTGAGTAGTTGGGGTTGCCTTGTTTCCTTGAATCCCTGTTTTAATCTTAAGGGCAGGAGTTTTGGAACCACTACAAGTCAGGAGAAAAAGTGCACTAAGGGTACTCACAAATATTTTCATAACTACATTTATTGTGTTCGGGGGTTCTACATAGGACGAAATTAAGCATTTAAAATGATTGTCGAAATCAATGTAAGGGGTTATATTTGCGCTAGGGCAAGTCCTGCACAACCAGCTCCTGCTGAAGCCCCCAGGGTGGGAACGCAGCAAGGGTAGGCGGTCGTAGCGGTGTGATGTAGGTCGCTTGCCCTTTTTTAACACCAATGCAAAAAGTAGTTTTGATTACCGGCGCTTCTTCGGGTTTAGGCCTTGCTACCGCCTTGCATCTTAGTCAAATGGGGTATCGCGTTTTTGGTACCAGTCGCAATCCTAAAAAATTTACTCAAAAGGTTCCTTTTGAACTTCTTCCTTTAGAAATTACTTCTGCTGACTCTGTTCGAGACTGTGTTGATGCAGTGATTCAAAAAGCCAAAAGAATAGATGTTTTGGTCAATAACGCTGGTGTAGGCATTACAGGACCCATGGAAGAACTGGAACTAGAAGCCATTCAAAAGAATTTTTCTGTCAACTGTTTTGGTCCACTGCAAATGGCTCAGGCGGTTTTGCCAGCTATGCGCAAGCAAGGTGCTGGATTAATTATCAATATCACTTCAATTGCAGGCTATATGGGACTTCCTTTTCGCGGTGCCTATTCCGCCTCTAAGAGTGCCTTGTCTATTATGACTGAAAGCCTGCGTATGGAAGTAAAAGGATTCGGAATTGATGTATGTACTCTAGCCCCTGGTGATTATGCCACGGCTATTGCCTCAAGACGCTACCATGCCCCAGTAATAGAAAACTCACCATATAAAAAATACGAGGAAGGACTGGAAACCATGAATGCTCACGTAGATCAAGGGAACCCCCCAGAAGAAATTGCCAAAGCCATAGCGGCTCTATTGCAAAGCAATTCACTAAAAGTTCATTATCAAGTTGGGCCTTTTATGCAAAAACTATCCAAAACCTTAAAAAAAATACTTCCCAGTCGTATCTTTGAAAAACTTATTATGAACCATTATAAACTTTAAGCATTCTATGAAATTCTTTATTGACACTGCCAACTTAGACCAAATACGTGAAGCACAAGCATTAGGAGTATTGGACGGAGTAACCACCAATCCTTCTCTGATGGCAAAAGAAGGTATTACAGGAGAAAAAAACATACTTCAACACTACCAAGACATATGTGAAATTGTAGAAGGCGATGTCTCTGCAGAAGTCATCTCTGTAAATTTTGAAGGAATGATCAAAGAAGGTGAGGCACTAGCTGCATTACATCCTCAAATAGTGGTAAAAGTGCCTATGATTGAAGAAGGAGTAAAAGCATTGAAATATTTTTCTGATGCGGGTATTAAAACCAATTGTACCCTTGTGTTTTCCGTAGGGCAAGCGTTACTCGCAGCCAAAGCAGGGGCTACTTATGTCTCTCCTTTCATTGGACGCCTTGACGACAATTCTACAGACGGTTTGGATTTGATTGAAGACATTCGTTTGGTCTATGACAATTACGCCTATGAAACGGAAATACTTGCTGCCTCTGTGCGTCATACCATGCATATTGTCAACTGTGCTAGACTAGGAGCTGATGTCATGACAGGCCCCTTGTCTGCAATCAAAGGGCTTCTCAACCATCCTTTGACAGATATTGGTTTGGCTAAATTTTTAGAAGATTATAAAAAGGGGAATTAAAAATCCCTCTGTTCCTTTAAAAAAGTAGTCTTAGGTGGTTTTGTTTTTTACTTCCAAATTTTGAGAAGATCAATTTATTTTACAGTTAGTTAAGTCGTTCCATTTAAAAGAAAGCAACACCCTTAACAAAAAGCATTTCATCATTAGAATGTAAAAAAACAAGATTTGAGCGAAACATTCTTGAATATAATTTATTAAAAGCTTATTTCAAAAAAAACTTTGTTAACTAAAACAGTTAGAATTTAACAAGCCGAAACACCTTAAAACCTTGGACTTTGTTAAGAGAGCGGTTTTTGATTTATAAATTGAAAGAAATAATAATTTCCCCTTAGTATTGTATTATAGTTTTTGCAATAATTTTTCAAAAGCAACTTCAGAAAAATTTCCAAAACCTTGAACAACTTTACCATTGGAATCTACCACTATGGCCTTATTGAGCAGGGTCAGAACCCAAGCTTTACTTGCTTTTTCAAAATTGACCAATGCGTATTGATTGTCTAGGTTGATTTCCATCATTTTTTGTACTTGATCCACCAGGGCATTAAAGGGTTGGATACAAATGCCCACAAAACGCAGTTTTGGATTTTTCTTTTGAAGTATTTTAACGCGATCCAAGGTATTGCGGTACTGGTTCATCTGAGTTTGTGACCAGAAATAAAACACGGTAGGTGTTTTTCTGACAACAGAAGCGCTACTAATAATCTCGCGCTGGGCATTTTGCAATTGCACTTCGGGCAGGGGTTTTCCAGGATCCATCCTACTGATGTCCACGTGCAGGGCGAGTATTTCTGCTAAATAAGCCGGAGAACTGTTTACGGTAGCATAATACTGTAAAAAACGTTCATGATCGCCGTGATTTGTAAAGTTTAGAATTTCTTCGAAGGCAATGGCTCTAGCGATATTGTTGCGCAACAATTTTCCAGAAATCTCACGATCCAATACCTCCAATCGCTGAATATTAAAGTCTGTGGTTTGCTTGACTTTAAAATACGACTCATTAGGTTTTAATGCTTTTTGATTGATATAGCTGATGATATAACTTACATAAGGATCAAAAAAAGCGAGGTCGTTATCTCCAAAGTTTAAAAATCTTCTATAACGAAAAAAGAGACTATCTTCTTCTGATGTCCATTGTGCGCCGCGAAGCAAGGCATAGCGCTCTCGAATGTTGGCATATGGATAGATGTAGGCTGCCTGGGTAACTTTTTGTGCAATGGGACTCAAATTGTTTAAGGAGTCCATCTGTATCCACAGTTGCTTTTTTTCAAATAACAATGAGTCAATAATCGCATTGAAAACCAACTGATTGTTCGAATACTTTGAAGATAAAAAATTGACTTCTGCTTCTTGTTTTAAAAACAATTCGAGTAGAAAATTGTTTTTGGAAGCGCCCACACCAGAGTACACCATGGATTCATCAAAAGCCGCCGCATTGATCCGTACCCAAAGGCTGTCCTGATTTTCTAAAAGAAGGGTTTGGTATTCAGGCAAATGCTCTAGTTTATAGATGCCATCAGGAAGTGAATCGTACTGGCGTTGAAATCTCAGGTTTTCCCCTAAATCAAGCATCTCGATCACTTTAGATCCTTGATATAGCGTTACCGAACGTGAAGAGGGATTGACAATATGTCCTCCAAGAAAAATACCATCGCGTTCTTTAACGCTAGGTTGACAGCTTAAAAAAACTCCTACGACAAAGATGAACACAATTCCTTTTTTCATATACTTTCAAAATTACCATTTTTTATGAGTAAAAATCTTATCGTAGCGTTAAATCACTCAAGGAGATTTGTGTAAGTTTGCAGCTTAAAATCAAGGACTATGTTATCGGTTTCAAACCTTTCTGTACAATTTGGAAAAAGAATTCTATTTGATGAAGTCAATGTGAGTTTTACACCAGGAAATTGTTATGGAATTATTGGTGCAAATGGAGCGGGAAAATCTACTTTTTTAAAAATTCTTTCTGGAAAACAAGAAGCCAATTCGGGGAGTGTCTATCTGGAGCCAGGAAAACGGCTTTCGTTTTTAGAACAGAATCACAATGCGTATGATTCCTTCTCTGTATTGGATACTGTTCTTCGGGGGAATCAAAAGCTATATGAAATCAAATCTGAAATGGACGCCCTCTATGCCAAAGAAGATTTCTCCGATGCAGATGGTGAACGGGTTGGAGCTTTACAAGTGTCCTATGAGGAAATGAACGGCTGGAATGCCGATAGTGAGGCTGCTGCCTTGCTTTCGAATTTAGAAATCCCTGAAAAATCACATTACACCCCCATGGCAGAACTGGACGGAAAGCAAAAGGTTCGGGTGTTGCTTGCCCAAGCTTTGTTTGGTAATCCAGACGTACTGATCATGGATGAGCCTACCAACGATTTGGACTACGATACCATCATGTGGCTGGAACAATTTTTAGCCCATTATGACAATACGGTGATTGTCGTCTCTCACGACCGTCATTTTTTAGATGCAGTATGTACGCATATTTCAGACATTGATTATGGTAAGATAAACCATTATTCTGGCAACTATACCTTCTGGTACGAGTCTAGCCAATTGGCTGCTCGACAGCGTATGCAGCAGAATAAAAAAGCAGAGGAAAAGAAAAAGGAACTACAGGAATTCATTGCACGTTTTTCTGCAAATGTGGCCAAGTCGAAACAAGCGACTTCAAGAAAAAAGATGATCGAAAAATTGGATATTGAAGCCATAAAGCCTTCTAGCCGGCGATATCCCGCCCTTATCTTTGATCAAGAACGTGAAGCAGGAGATCAAATTTTAAACATAGAAAAACTCGGGGCTTCTTTAGACGGAGAAGTACTTTTCAAGGACGTTCACCTCAATTTGGCCAAAGGGGACAAAGTAATTGTGTATGCCAAAGATACCCGTGCCATATCTGTCTTTTACGATATTTTGATGGGTAAAGTACAGGCAGATGTAGGTACTTTTAGCTGGGGAATTACAACAGGTCAAGCTTATCTCCCTGCAGATCATGATGTTTATTTTGAAAAAGCAATGTCTTTGGTGGATTGGCTTCGTCAGTATGCCAAAACAGAAGAGGAAAGGGAAGAAGTTTTTTTAAGAGGGTTTTTAGGAAAAATGCTCTTTAGTGGTGAGGAAGCATTAAAGCAGTGCAATGTGTTGTCTGGTGGAGAGAAAGTTCGTTGTATGCTCTCCAAGATGATGATGGAGCGCGCCAATGTACTTTTACTCAATGAACCTACAAATCACTTGGATTTGGAATCGATTACAGCGTTCAATAATTCACTCAACAATTTTAAGGGTACCATTCTGTGCAGTACCAGTGACCATGCATTTTCTCAAAGTTTAGGAACCCGAATTGTGGAATTGACACCTCAAGGAGTGATTGACCGTCATATGTCTTTTGACGAATACATGACAGATCCTAAAATAAAAGAATTACGCGCCCAACTTCACGGTGGCTCTTAGGTAAAAATAAAATAGGTGCTGATTACAATAAGTGTAATAATAACGCCCATTAATTTTACGGGTTTCCAGGGGGTAATATCCACTTGTTCCGTATAGGCTTGTACATAAGCCTCTGACCGTGGCTTTAACTTTCCAACCAATAGCATTACAGAAATATTAAAAAGGAATAAAATAGCCATAATATGAAGGTAATGGGGATAGGTTCCTCCATTACTGATTACAAAATCTTTAAGGAAAAATTGGCTAAAAGAATAAAGAATGACACCCAATCCCATTGCCAATTTAGCAGCCAATGGAGGGACATATTTGGTAAGGTATCCCACCAAAATGATTGTTAAAATAGGAATTGTATAACAACCGTTAATCTCTTGTAAATACCCAAACAATCCTTCTGGTGCATTGGCAATTCCAGGTGCTATGCACATAGAAAGCAAGGCTAAAACGATGCCGAAAATTTTCCCTGCACGAACCACTTGTTTTTCATTTGCATCTTTTTTGATGTACTGTTTGTAAATATCTAAACCAAACAATGTTACAGAGCTATTTAATGCAGAGTTGAATGAACTCAATATGGCGCCAAATAAAACCGCAGCAAAAAACCCTAATAATACAGGAGGTAAAACTCGATTGACCAACATTCCATAGGACTGGTCAGCTTGACTGGCATCTAGAGTGTCTCCAAAAATGGTGTATGCAATTATACCAGGGAGGACTACAATAAGAGGGCCTAAAATTTTAATAAAGGCTGCAAATATTAGTCCTTTTTGTCCTTCAACTAAGTTTTTTGCAGCCAAGGCTCTTTGGATAATTGCTTGATTTGTACCCCAATAAAAAAGCTGCACTAAAACCATACCCGTAAACAAAGTACTAAAGGGAATGGCAGAATCGTCACTTCCAATTGCATTAAACTTGGAAGGCTCATTGGCATACACCAGCTCTAAGCCTGAAAATACACTTCCATCTCCCAAATACATTAGTCCAAAAACAGGAATCATCAATCCCCCGATGAGGAGCCCGATGGCATTGACAGTGTCGGAAACCGCTACAGCCTTTAGACCACCAAAAATCGCATATACGGAGCCAATCAGTCCAATTGCCCAAACGGTGATGATCAAAGTAACTCCTTGGCCGAGATTGAATACGTTGGTCAAATCAAACATCCCAATCAGTGCTACAGCTCCCGAATACAGAACAATAGGTAATAAAACCACTACATAACCACTGAGAAAGAGTCCTGAAGTTATAGACTTGGTAGCAGTATCATAACGCCGCTCTAAAAATTGAGGGATTGTAGTAAGACCTCCTTTGAGATAGCGGGGAAGTAATAAGGTTGCGGTGACTACCATAGCGATTGCTGCTAAGGTTTCCCATGCCATAACAAGGATTCCTTCATTATATGCAGAGCCGTTGAGTCCTACTAATTGTTCGGTAGATAGGTTGGTTAAGAGAAGTGAAGCCGCAATCACTGGTGCGGTAAGACTTCTCCCTCCTAGAAAATAACCGTCTTCCGAATTCTCATTTGTGTTGCGTGTGGCTAAGTAGGCGACAATACCTACAATTAAAGTAAAGACAATAAATATAATGAATTGCATGTGTCGATTAAATCAAATGTTATGAACTAAATGTATAAAAACTAATTTAAAGGGTAAGTGCTTTTAGAATTTCTTCTGCCTTTTCTTTTTCGTCGGGATGCACCCAAACTTCTTGGTCAGTAGAGAAAGATCCAAATCCTGCAAGTCGTGCTGATTCAGCTCGGTCTTTTACCACAGGGATGATATTCGCATCACTTAAAGCGCCACAAATTTTGAGGACCTCAACCTGAGGACCCATAAACAATTTTAAGTAGGAAGATTGAGACATCTGAATTTGGGTTTAGGATTTGTTGTAGCGATTATTCCAAATCGCAGGATTAAAGTTTTTTCCCAATGCAAAACCAAAGTAAAGAACCACAGAGGCTAAGGCTTTAAACATAAAGAACAGTAACATCCAATAGGAAGAATCATCAGGAGTTCTGGTGAATAATGCCATGGGGGTCAACTCTGTAAGGAACCAGCTGAATACAAAAACAACACACAATAGATTCCATATATTTTTGAAAGGCCACATCAGTAATTTACGGAGAGGATGCAAATCATCTCCCCACTTGTGTACTAAGTAATAATAGTCATTTCCTAGGGGAACAAACAACAAGGGATCATCCGTTTTTTCCAACCTAAATAGGGCAGAAGGAGCCATGATTTTAAAAGACCCTAGTTGGGTGTCGTGTTCTTTTTCAAGGGATTGAATTTTATCAAGTGCTTCTTGAGGTAGCTTATTTTTAAAGTATTTAAGATCTAAAAAACGCAAACGATAATCGATACTTACTTTTTTGATTTGGTCAATATGATAAATTTTATCAGCAGTCAACAAATCGAAATCAAACGTATTGAATGTCGTGATATGTAAAGATCTAAAAATGTCTTCAAGGCTTGACTGAGACACATCTTGTGTAAGTTTACGAGACTTGGATAGTGCGTCTTCAATATTGGTTCTTGGCAGTAGTTTCGCTTTCATAACTCCTTCACATTATATAACAAAAATAGGAATTATTCGGCCAACTTATGAAAATAACCTATCGTAATTCCGCATTAAATTCTTTAGAAAAATTTTGTTGAAGTTTTTCCATGACTTTATCCACTTGTTTATCTGTCAGTGTCTTGTTTTTATCTTGAAACGTAAAACTGATTCCATAAGACTTCTTCCCTTTGGGAAGATTTTTTCCTTCGTAAACATCAAATAGTTGTACCGATTTAAGGATCTTGCGTTCGGTTTGAAGTGCAGTATTTTTGAGTGCCTCGAACTGAACTTCTTGGTCTATAAGCAAAGCGAAATCTCTACGCATCAGCGGAAACTTGGTCACTTCTTCATATTGTAAAGGCTCTGAAAAAGCGTCTTTTTGAAGGATGCTCCAATCCAAATCAGCCAGATATACCTCTTGATCGATTCCGTAGGCTTGTGCTCGTGAAGCTGCAATTAATCCATAATAGCCATAACATCGATTCTGGTACTTCAATTCAAAACATTCTTCAAAATGAGGATGAGTGGTTTTAGTAAAATCTACAGTGTCGTAACCCAAACTTTGAAAAAGATCATTTAGGACTCCTTTGCCATAGAAATATGGGTCTGGAGACGAGGATATGTCCCAATGAGATGCAAAGGGAGTTCCGACCAAAGCTAAGCTCAATCGTTTGGTTTCGAGATATTTTTCTCCTTTTTTCCCATAAATAGTCCCAAATTCAAACAGCTTTAGTTCTTTATTTTGTCGATTCAAGTTAAACGCAACTACCTCGAGGGTCTGAGGAATCAAGGATTGCCTCATGATGGACAATTCTTTACCTAGTGGATTTACCAAGGAAACGGCTTCGTGAAAATCTGCTTTATCTTCAGGTCGGGTCAGGGAATTATTCATCATTTCAAAAAAACCGTGTCCTGTAAGTTTTTGAGCAATGGCTCCTTCTAATTTGTGACTGTCTTTCCAATCGTACGGAGGTGAGGCTTGATATTGTAGCGGTCGATTTTCAAGATTATTATACCCGTAAACCCTTAGAATTTCTTCAATGACATCTGCGGGGCGGGTCACATCGACGCGATACCGTGGTATGGTCATCCCAATACCGGTTTCAGAAACATTATTGATCTCAATTTCGAGTGCGTTTAAAATGGTATTTAAATGCTTTTCATCTATGGACTGTCCAATGATTTTTTTAATTTGATCAAAAGAGAGGAATACTTGAGTGGGTTCCTTAAGGGGCTTACAAACCTCTTGAATTTCACTAGAAATAGTACCTCCGGCCAATTCCCGAATTAAGATTGCAGCACGCTTAAGTGCTGTGATTCCGATTTCGGGATCAATCCCACGTTCAAAACGAAAGGAGGCGTCAGTATTAAGTCCATGCCGTTTGGCCGTTTTCCGAATACTTATTGGATCAAAATAAGCACTTTCTAAAAATATAGTAGTGGTTTGTTCGTCTACCCCTGAATTCAGTCCGCCGAAAACTCCTGCAATACAATGGGCTTGGTTACTGTCACAAATCATCAAGTCTTCCTCACTCAATTCGCGTTCCACTTCATCTAAAGTGGTAAATGGGGTCTTATCAGCACAGGTTTTTACATGGATATCACCCTTAAGTTTCGCAGCATCAAAAGCGTGTAAAGGCTGTCCTAAGTCATGCAACACATAGTTGGTTATATCAACTACATTGTTTTTAGGGGTAATTCCAATGGCTTTTAGTCGATTTTGCAGCCAAGTAGGTGAGGGAGCAACTTGAACTCCAGTCAGGGTAATACCGTAATATTGTTCACATCTTTCTTTATCTTCTACCTCTACAGAAATTGTACTTAGGGTATTGTCCACAGAAAAAGATGAAGTTTCTGGAAAACTCCATTCATGAGGAATTTCATTCAACAAGCACACAGCCCTCAGATCACGTGCTACACCCATATGACTCATGGCGTCTGCCCTGTTGGGAGTCAATCCGATTTCAAAAACCACATCTTGCTCAATATCAAAAATTTCAGCTGCAGCAGTTCCTACTTTGTATTTCGCATCCAAGACCAAAATGCCATCGTGATCAGAACCCAAGCCAAGTTCATCTTCCGCACAGATCATTCCTTCACTAACTTCCCCGCGAATTTTACCCTTTTTAATTTTCAGACTCGAACCATCAAAGAGGTGTAGTGTCGTTCCTATGGTAGCAACCAACACCTTTTGTCCTTTTGCTACGTTTGGCGCACCACAAACAATTGAGAGATTCGTGTCTCTGCCAATATTGACTTCGGTGAGTTTTAAACGATCGGCATTGGGGTGTTGTTCACAACGAAGGACTTCTCCTACCACAACTCCCTTTAGTCCACCTTTGACACTTTCAAAAGTTTCAGTTCCTTCAACTTCCAGACCCAAATCGGTGAGCAAAACGGATAGTGCTTCAATAGATAGGTCGATTTTAATAAACTGTTGTAACCAGTTGTGGGATATTTTCAAGAGTAGCGTATTTAATTATAGATATGCAAATATAAGAATCTCTTAGCCCATTTTTAACTAATGAAATTCCAAATGTTTGAATCAAATCGAAGTGCAGTAAGTGTTCTTTTAATAATTTGATGTTCAGCCTGTTTGAGTTCAGGATCCTGTTTTAAAATTTGCTGAGCGGTATCTCTTGCCGCTTTGAGTAAACTAGAATCTTTAATTACATCAGCAATTTTTAGCTGTAAAATACCACTTTGCTGAGTTCCCATCAGATTTCCTGGACCCCGAAGGCGAAGATCTGCCTCAGCAATTTCAAACCCATCGGTAGTCTTCACCATAGTATGTAGGCGTGTTTTTCCTTCCTCAGAAAGTTTAGAGCCACTCATCAAAATACAATAACTCTGTGAAGCCCCTCTTCCCACACGTCCTCTCAATTGATGAAGTTGTGACAATCCAAAACGCTCGGCACTCTCTATTATCATTACCGAAGCATTGGGCACATTGACTCCCACTTCAATAACGGTGGTAGCCACCATGATCTGAGTTTTCCCTGCTGCAAAACGTTCCATTTCAAAGGCCTTGTCTTCAGCTTTCATCTGTCCGTGAAGGATACTGACTTGATAGTGAGGAGGAGGAAAACTTCGAGTAATGCTTTCATAGCCATCCATCAAATCTTTATAATCCAATTTTTCAGATTCCTGAATCAAGGGATAAACTACATATACTTGGCGACCCTCTTGAATCTGTTCTTTAATAAAGGCAAAAACAGCCAGACGTTTACTTTCAAATCGATGGCTTGTTTTTACTGGTTTTCGGCCTGGAGGCAATTCATCAATTACCGAAAGATCCAAATCTCCGTAAATACTCATGGCTAAAGTTCTGGGGATGGGAGTGGCGGTCATTACTAAAACGTGAGGCGGAATTTCATTTTTGACCCATAGTTTGGCACGTTGCGCTACTCCGAAACGGTGCTGCTCATCAATAATGGCAAGACCTAAATTTTTAAATTGTACTTTTTCTTCAAAAACAGCATGGGTGCCGATCAAAATATCCAAGGTTCCCATTTCTAGAGCTTCGTGAAGGATTTTACGGTCTTTTGATTTTGTGCTTCCAGTCAGTAATGCAATTTTAACTCCAGTTCCGTTTAGCAAATCCAAAAGGGATTGATAATGTTGTTGAGCTAAAATTTCTGTAGGAGCAACCAAGCAGGCTTGAAACTCATTGTCGATGGCAATCAACATACTGAGTAAGGCCACAATTGTCTTTCCAGATCCCACATCACCTTGCAGTAAACGATTCATTTGTCGTCCTGATCCCAAATCTATTCGAATTTCCTTGACCACACGTTTTTGGGCATCAGTAAGAGGAAAGGGAAGGTGATTTTTAAAAAAAGCATGGAAGGTATTTCCTACTTCGGAAAAAATAAACCCTTTGATTTTATTCTTGCGTTGTAAGTTTTTTAAAATCAATTGCATTTGTAGATAAAAGAACTCTTCGAACTTGAGTCGGGCTTGGGCACGACTCAAATTGTGCTGAGTGCTGGGATAATGGACTTCTTTTAATGCATTTCCCTTTTCAATTAGCTTAAAATGATTCAGCAGATAGGGAGGGAGGGTTTCAGAAAATGGAGCACCACCCATTTCGATGAGATGAGCTACCAATTTTTGAGTCACCCGCTGGGAAATTCCTTTGTTAATTAATTTTTCGGTAGAAGGATAAATAGGGTAAAAGGCTGCTTTTATTCCTTTTTGAAAGTTCGCTTCCAATTCCATTTCAGGATGGGGCATACTGGCCTTCCCTTTAAACCAATTGATCCTGCCGAAAATCACGTAAGCTTGATTTAACTTAAGGGTTTCTCGAATCCATTGATAACCTCGAAACCAGACCAATTCCATTGCTCCTGTATCATCTTCAAAATGGGCAACCATCCGTTTTCCTCGTTTTTGTGATACATACTCGATTTGGGTTAGTCTTCCTTTGATTTGTACCTCAGAATTGTTTTGTGGCAATTGGTTGATGGGATAAAATTGACTTCGGTCAATGTATCGATTGGGGAAAAAGTGCAATAAGTCTTCAAAAGTGCGAATATTGAGTTCTTCTTTCAGCAAACGGGCACGTTCAGGTCCTACTCCCTTGAGGTATTCTATTCCCGTTTGTGTTCCACTCATTATTAGACTTTATTTTTTTATTCGATATAAAGCGGTAAATTTAACAAGTAATCCCAAATATGATTCTATGCGAGCACTAGTAATTTCTGGAGGAGGAAGTAAGGGTGCATTTGCTGGAGGTATCGCCCATCATTTGATCCATGATGCAAAGCGCAATTACGACCTTTTTTTAGGAACTTCTACAGGAAGCCTCCTAGTAACCCATCTTGCTGCAGGCGCTCTGGAAGAAATCAGAGAAGCCTTTACTAACGTTAATCAATCTTCAATTTTTTCTAACAATCCCTTCATTATAAGACAAAAAGGGAAAGCCAATCGTATTAAAATCAATCATTTTAACGTATTGAAAAATTTCCTAAGAGGTAAAAAAACCTTTGGAGAAAGTCAAAATTTACGTGACTTAATTGGTAGGCAAATTACTCCTAGTTTGTTTGAATTGGTCAAAAAACAAGATCGTGAGGTAATCATCTGCGTGTCTAACTTTACCTTAAACAAGGTTGAATACAAAGCTTTATCGGACTGTAGCTACACAGATTTTTTAGATTGGATTTGGATTTCTTGTAATTACGTTCCCTTTATGAGTTTGGTAATTAAAGACAGAAATGAATATGCGGATGGAGGTTTTGGATGTATCATTGCCATTGAAGAAGCATTACGAAGAGGGGCTACAGAAGTAGATGCGATTATGCTTAGCACAGAAGTTCAAATGCTCAACAGAATGCGCTCTCGCAATGCCTTTGATTTATTATTGTCCACCTTAGACTTTATGGGAGATCAAATTACACAAGACAACCTCAAGGTAGGAAACTTGCTTGCTTTACAAAATGAGGTAAAGCTTCAAACTTTTTTCACACCCCGAGTATTAACCACACAGTCTTTGGTTTTTAATAAAGAAGAAATGGAATTGTGGTGGCAAGAAGGACGTGACTATGCCGCATCGCTACTTACTTAAAAAATCGAGGCTCAACTGCACCATTGCTTTGACCCCGTATTCCAATCCAGCATCATCTACCATAAATTCTGGAGTATGATGGGAAGGAGCGTCTTCAGGTGAGTTCCCTTGTATCAAACCTCCTAGAAAAAAATAAAACCCAGGTACTTTTTCTTGAAATGCAGAAAAATCTTCAGCCCCAGTCACAGCCTTCATTTCAACCACCTGATTTTCTCCAAGAGCCTTTTTAAGACTTTTTACAGCTGTCTCCGTGAGGGTAGGGTCGTTGTAGGTAAGTGCAGCGGATTCAAAGATATCGATCTCAGCAGTACCCCCATAGGCAGCTGCAATTTGTGGAACCATTTCCTGCATGCGTTTGATGATTTTCTGTTTCATGTTTTCATCCAGTGTACGAACTGTTCCTACCATACGTGCGGTGTCAGGAATGATATTAAAACGAATCCCAGAATGAATAGAACCCACGGAAATGACAGCCCCTTCTTTGGTCAATTCTGAATTACGGCTGATGATGGTTTGAAGGCCATCTATAATCTTTGCAGAGATAAGTATAGGATCTACACTCATCCAAGGTTGAGAGCCATGAGCTTGCTTCCCTTGTACATCGATGACAAAACGTTGGGCGGCCGCCATTATACCTTTGGATTTATAACGTACTTGACCCACAGGAGTGGCAGAGTTGATGTGCAATCCATAAATAGCATCTACTTTTGGGTTTTCTAAAACGCCTTCTTCTACCATCAATCGTGCGCCTCCTTTTTCACCCTGTGGAGGCCCTTCTTCTGCGGGTTGGAAAATGAACTTTACAGTCCCATAAAAATCGTTGTTTTGAGCCAAATATTCCGCCACTCCCATCAAAATAGCGACATGTGTATCATGGCCACAGGCATGCATGACACCTGATTCTTGTCCGGAAAAGATGGCTTTCACTTTAGAGCGATAAGGCAATTCGTTGTCTTCTGAAACGGGTAAGGCATCCATGTCTGCTCTAAGGGCCAAAACCTTTCCAGGTTTTTTCCCTTTGAGGATACCCACGACACCGGTATGTGCAACCCCAGTTTGTACTTCAATCCCTAAATTTTGTAAGTGTAATGCCACTTTTTCGGCGGTTTTGAATTCTCGATTGGACAACTCTGGATTTTGGTGAATTTCATGTCGCCATTGAATCACCTTATTGAGTAAATCGCGATTAATTTTTTGTGCAAAAAGTTGTGACGAAATGCACAGAATGAATAGCCATAAAATTTGTTTCATCATATTATTTTTAAACGAGAGTTGTGAAGATACAATGTTTATAATTAAAGTCTAAAAATCCAGTCAAAATAATAGAAATGGCTAATTTTAGTCCCAGTATGAAAGAGGATCTCACCGCCAATCTAAACGCCTTAAACGAGGCACAACGCGCACCTGCATTGCACAAAGAAGGACCTTTAATTGTAATTGCTGGTGCAGGCTCTGGAAAGACTAGGGTACTGACTTATCGAATTGCATATCTTATGTCTCAAGGGGTCGATTCCTTTTCTATATTGGCCTTGACTTTTACAAACAAAGCAGCGCGTGAAATGAAAGCGCGGATCGGAGAACTGGTAGGAGAGAGCGAGGCAAAAAACCTTTGGATGGGAACATTTCACTCTGTTTTTGCTCGAATTCTCAGATCTGAAGCAGATAAACTTGGGTTTCCTTCCAACTTTACCATATATGATACGCAAGATTCTGACCGTTTGATATCTGCGATCATCAAGGAGATGGGATTGGACAAGGATATTTATAAATACAAACAAATACGCAGCAGGATTTCTGCCTTCAAAAACAGTCTGATCACTGTAAAGGCTTATTTCAACGATCCTGACCTTCAAGAAGCTGACACGATGTCCCGTCGTCCTGAAATGGGAGCGATTTACAAAGAGTATGTAGATCGTTGCTTTAAAGCTGGAGCTATGGACTTTGATGATTTATTGCTGCGCACCAATGAACTATTGAATCGATATCCCGATGTACTTGCCAAATATCAAGAACGTTTTCGCTATATTTTGGTGGATGAGTACCAGGATACCAATCACTCTCAATACCTCATTGTGAGAGCCCTTTCTGATCGGTATCAAAACATCTGTGTGGTAGGAGACGATGCACAAAGTATTTATGCCTTTCGCGGTGCAAACATCAATAATATTTTAAACTTTCAAAAAGATTATTCAGATGTTGCGCTTTATCGTTTAGAGCAAAATTACCGATCCACCAAGACCATCGTCAATGCAGCGAACTCCATTATCAGTCACAACAAAAGTAAAATTGACAAAGTGGTATGGACGTCAAACGACCAAGGTGCACCCATTCAAATCAATCGTTTAGCCACAGATGCAGAAGAAGGACGCCATGTGGCTTCTAGTATTTTTGAATTCAAGATGCAAGAACAGCGTAAAAATTCAGATTTTGCCATACTGTATCGGACCAATGCACAGTCTCGAGCTATGGAGGATGCCTTGCGAAAACGCGACATTCCTTATCGAATCTATGGAGGACTGTCCTTTTACCAGCGCAAAGAAATCAAAGACGTATTGGCCTATTTGCGATTGATTGTGAATCCTAAAGACGAGGAAAGTCTTAAACGGGTGATCAATTATCCTCCGAGAGGGATTGGACAAACTACCGTTGATAAATTGGTGGTGGCATCAAAAAACTATAATATCTCTCTTTTTGAAACTCTAGAGCGAGCTCAAGAAATCGGTTTGCCTGTCAATTCAGGCACACTTACCAAACTCACCAATTTCGCCACATTGATTCAACGTTTTCAAATCGAAAATGAAGCCTTAAATGCTTTTGAGATTACCGACCTAGTGACCAAGAAAATTGGTTTGGTACAGGAACTCAAGAAAGATGCTACACCAGAGGGAGTAGCGCGTATTGAAAATATTGAAGAGTTGCTCAACGGAATTAGAGACTTCACAGAAGGACAAGTGGAACTTGCAGATGCGACTGGAAGTCTTTCAGAATTTTTAGAAGATGTAGCTCTAGCTACCGATGCAGATAATGACAAGGATCCTAATAGTGATCGGGTATCATTAATGACCATTCATTTGTCCAAAGGATTGGAATTTCCTTTTGTGTATATCGTAGGATTGGAGGAAGATTTGTTTCCCTCCGCTATGAGTTTAAATACTCGCTCTGAACTAGAGGAAGAAAGACGTTTGTTTTATGTCGCTATAACACGGTCCGAGGAGCGAGTTTTTCTGTCCTATACGCTTTCCCGTTACCGTTGGGGAAAACTGATTGACGCAGAACCCAGTAGATTTATAGAAGAAATTGATTCTCAGTACGTCAATTATATCAAACCCAAGGAGGATTACAGCTTTAAACCGCTGATCAACACTTCAATTTTTGGGGAACCTGTGGCTGTACCTCGAAAACCAATTGCAAAGGAAAAAACCATTTCTAGTCCCACACCTTCTCAACTTAAAAAGCTGAGAAAAATTGATGTGAATAGTACCGCACCTCAAGCAGAATCAACCCTTACTCTAGAAGAGGGAACAGAAGTGGAACACGCTCGCTTTGGTAAGGGGGTTGTACAAAGTATTGAAGGAGAGGGGAATGATCGAAAAGCCGTGATAGCCTTTAAAGGGTTTGGTACCAAAAACCTATTGCTGCGATTTGCAAAACTTAGAATCATTTAAAGCTTGGACAAACTCAGAACCTTTTATTCCAAAACACCCAACTCAAAATACCTACAGGAAGCTGCAAATCTTTTGCATGAGGGAGGAATGATTATTTTCCCCACAGATACAGTATATGCCCTAGGGTGTTTGTCTACCCAGGGAGAACGTCTGAGAGACTTAGCAAAAATCAAAGGGATGAAATTAGAACAAGCTCCGCTGAGTTTTATTTTTGATGATATTCGTTCTTTATCTCATTTTGTAGTACCGATGAATTCCCAAATTTTCAAATTGGTAAAACGCCTACTTCCAGGTCCTTATACGCTTATTATGCAAGCCGCACACAAGCTACCAAAACCTTTTCAAAAAAGACGAACCATAGGAGTTCGTATTTCGAATCATCCCGTGCTCAAAGCGTTATTGCCTTTACTCAATGCACCGTTGGTCTGTACTTCCATTCATGATCCAGATGAGATCTTGGACTATACCACCGATCCTGAAACCTTACTAGAACTATGGGATAAAAGCATTGACTTAATGCTTTCAGATGGCTATGGAAGCAATATTCCTTCTACAGTAATTGACCTCACAGAAACTCCATTTAAAATTCTTAGGCAAGGGGCGGGGGAAAACCCCTTTTGATCTATTCGATAGGGCTAACATAGAGACCGGTTAGAATTTTAGGTAAGATATAGGTAGATTTAGCAGGGAGGTTTTCTCCTTTTTTGACCAAATCAAACAACCGTTTTTTGGTTATGGGTTTCATGAAAAATACAATATCGAAGTTTTCCCACTTTTTAAAATCAATTTTTTGATTCGTATCAGGTTGATAGTGCAAGGATTCAGCAAGTTTCGGTTCAGCTGCTAACAGATTTTGGTTGATAAAAGCGGGAGGATTTGAAAAAGACCCCTCCAGACCATAATATGTATCTCTAATTTTAACGATAATTTCAAAATCAGTAGTTGCCTTCGGATCAAGGTCAATTCTTTTACCCTGATGGAGTAATACCACTTGCAATAAGTGTTCTATATCGAGATCTGACTCACACCGTTTTAGATACCATACAAAGCTATACAACTGAAATTGAGACTGATGAACCAAAAAACAAGAAATTGGTGCAGGATGCTTTTTCTGATGAGACAAATGAATCATGCTCGCCACACGATGATGACCATCCGCCAAATGAAAATGGGGTTGGCTACGACACCAGCTTTCAAGTAGCTTTCTTTCTTCCTTATTCAACTCCCACAATTGGTGATGGGTTTTTTCGAAATTAAAATTTAAAACACTTGTGCGTTTTTCTATTTGAGTGAAATCAATTTTAGAGTCTATAGGATCTTCGTGAATGACCATAACAGGTTCTGCTTGAATCTGAACTGTTTTTAAGTAGTCTGCCATAAGTTCCACGCGCTGGGAATAAATTTTTTCATGCTGTGTAATGGCACCCATTTCGAAATCTGAAGTAAGGCATGCGCCTATTATTCCTCGATAAACCCTACCCTCACAATTCATTTTATACAAATAGACGCCCTCATTTTTTAGAAGGTATTGCTGCTCATTTACTGCATGGGCCCATTTTTTTCTAATCTCAATATTCTTTTCTTGAGGTTTTGGCTCTGGCTGGATAATGTGAATAAACCCTTGTTTCTGGTGGGACTTTAATGCCAAAATTTCTTCCCTATCGTAGTCATCCAAACTACGCATGACTTGTTCGTGTGGGTTCTTGGGCAAAAAAAGAGAAACTGGCTTAAAGGCTGGCATATTGATTTACCCGATACAGTCGATAATTTTATGTGCAACTTCTAAAGCATAAGCACCATCTCGTAAAGACACTATTGGGTTACTTTTGGAATGAATACAACTAGCGAAAAATTCTAATTCGTCCTGTATGGCGTTGTTTTTTGTAATTGAAGGGTTCTCAAAATAAATTTGCTTCTTTTTCCCCTCGGCGTTGGTGAGAAGGATTGAAAGTTCATCGGTTTGCTCTGGTGCATCTTTCATTTTTACCACTTCCACTTTTTGGGTTAGATAATCCACGGCGATATATGCGTTTTTTTGAAAAAACCGAGTCTTACGCATCTTTTTTAGTGAAATTCTACTGGCAGTAAAATTAGCAACACATCCATTTTCAAAAACAATTCTGGCGTTACTGATGTCTGGAGTTTCACTAATGACTGCAACTCCTGAAGCATCAATTCGTTTTATAGGAGAATCCACAACGCTCAATACAATATCAATATCGTGAATCATTAAGTCCAATACTACCGATACATCTGTACCACGTGGATTAAATTCCGACAAGCGGTGGGCTTCAATAAACATCGGATTTTCAAACGAATGCTGTACTGCCTTAAAAGCAGGATTAAAACGCTCCACATGTCCTACTTGACCTAGCACTCCGTGTTTTTGTGCCAATTGAATGAGGGTGGAGGCTTGCTGATCCGTTTGTGCGATTGGCTTTTCGATAAAGACATGCTTTTTTGCACAAATTGCTTTTTTTGCCATTTCAAAATGGGAAAGTGTAGGGGTGATGATACTTACTACATCCACAACAGCGATAAGGGCTTCTGCACTTTCAAAAGCAGTATACCCTTGTTCTCCTACAAGCTTTGCAACAGCTTCCGGATTGGGATCGTAAAAACCTACCAACTGAAAGGCTGGAGAAGAAGCGACAATCCTAAGGTGGATTTTCCCGAGATGACCAGCTCCTAAAATTCCTATTTTCAACATTTGGTTTTGCTTTGATTCAAAAGTACAATCAAAATCTCAATTTATTGAGAAACTAACTTATTTTTGCATCGCATGGAAGACACGACAAAACATCAAGGTTTAAGAAGGCAATTGATTGAAATCCTTCAAGAAAAGGGGATTTCTTCAGCTCAAGTTTTGCAAGTGATGTCCTCCATACCAAGGCATTTTTTTATGGATCCTGGATTGGTCAATTTTGCTTACGAAGATCAAGCCTATCCTATTGCTGCAGACCAGACTATTTCACAACCCTTTACCGTGGCATTTCAAACCCAACTTTTAGAGGTAGCACCACATCATAAAGTACTGGAAATTGGAACGGGTTCTGGTTATCAAACGGCAGTTTTGTTAGGACTTAGTTCCCAGGTATATACTGTAGAACGACAACAAGAATTATTTAAAAAAACTCAGCGTCTCTTTACCAAACTCAATTTACGCCCTAAGAAGGTGGTTTTTGGCGACGGATATAAAGGCTTGCCCACTACGGCTCCCTATGATCGAATTCTTGTCACTGCTGGTGCTCCCGAAGTTCCTAAGGAGCTTTTGGAACAACTAACCATAGGAGGTAAACTGGTGATTCCTGTGGGTAGGAAAGAACAGATCATGATGCGCTTTTCGAAAACTTCTGAAAAAAACTTTGATAAAGAATCCTTTGGAAAGTTTCGTTTTGTGCCACTTTTAAACAATAAAAATTAATTTTTTAAACAAGCTTTTTTTTAGAAATACTGTTAATTTGAATTCTATTTTTATTGTATGAATTTCGAGAATACAAAGGAGGCATATCGGTTAAAAACAAATAGTGAGTTACACAGGGCATTATACCTGTACCGCTTGATTGCAAACAATACCTTGGTAACCATAGGAAGTAAGGTTGCGCTTTGGGCATTACAATTAGGTTTGCCTATTTCAGGGGTTTTTAAACATACTGTATTTAAACAATTCTGTGCAGGAACTGCAAAAGAAGATTCCATCAAATTGGTGCATCGGTTGGCAGATTTAAATGTAAAATCATATATGCACTTTGCGGCTGAAGGGCAAAAAACGGAGGCAGGAATGGAATACAGTTTAAAAAAGACATTAGAAACTCTTTCCTTTTCAAAGGATTCTGGAGCCCTTCCATTTACGGTTTTTAAGGCAACCAGTTTAGGTCCTTTTGCACTTTTTGAAAAGAAAAGTGCTGGAATTGAGTTTAATGAGTCAGAACTTGCCGCTTGGGATCGTATGCTGAAACGAATTCAGAAATGTTGTAATTATGCCCAAAAACTTAATGTTCGGATGCTAATCGATGCAGAGGAATCGTGGGTTCAAGATGCAATTGATGAAATCGCTGAAGGTTTGATGGAAGAATATAATCGCGAGCAAACATTGATTTTTACTACGGTACAAATGTATCGGAAAGACCGATTGTCCTATCTTGAGTATTTACTTCAAAAAGCAGAAAAAAAAGGTTTTACGATTGGAATAAAATTGGTTCGAGGAGCCTACATTGAAAAGGAAAATAAGCGTGCTCAAAATAGGGGTATTCCTTCACCTATTTGTGAGAGTAAAAAAGCTACAGATCGCAATTTTGATGCAGGATTAGATCTTATCCTTCCTAAAGTAGATCGTTGTAACCTTTTTATAGGATCTCATAGCGAGTCTAGTATTTTAAAAGTGACCCAATGGATGAAAGCACATCAACTCCCGAATAATCACCCTACTGTTTGGTTTTCTCAACTTTACGGAATGGCAGACCATATTTCATTCAACTTGGCTTCCTCTGGTTATCAGGTGGTGAAATACGTGCCTTATGGCCCAGTTAAAGAAGTAATTCCTTACTTGATTCGAAGAGCAGAAGAGAATACTTCTGTGAGTGGACAAACCCCAAGAGAATTGGACTTAATCAGAAAAGAAATCACTCGGAGAAAACTCAAGGAAGTTGCATATTGAAAACCTTCAATTGCCTTTTACAATTTTCTACTTGAAGAAACGAAGCTGCTTTTTGATCAATTTCAATATAATACTGACGACACGAATCCAATTGTGTCTCACTTTTTGAAAAATCAATACTACCCTGAGTAATCATGTCGCGTAAAATACTGTCATTGATCTCGTGAAAACGCCTTAGAATCTCAGGACTGATTTGTATGGTTTTTTGCAGCATGTTGTCTTTTACTCGTGCCGAAGGGCCGTAATTGCAACTTGTTTTCTTGCCACTAAATATAAAAGTCAACAAAATCAAACCTACAGAAAAGCCAGCAAGGTAATACCCCAATCGATACAATAGTTTCATAGAATGTTTTTGGAAGTTAATTTTCGAGTTTGTAGATCGAGAATGTCAAGTGTATAGTGATTATAGGTTTCGGGTAGGTGAGGAGCTGCTTTTTCTGCCCATTCCAAAAAGCAAAGCTGTCCTGATTCCAGATATTCTTCCAAACCAAAGTCTAAGGCCTCGTCTGGATGTTCCAAACGATAAAAATCAAAATGATAAATCAATCCGGTTGAGGCTTGGTAGGTGTTGACCAAAGAAAAGGTGGGACTAGAGACGGGTTCATTTACTCCTAATTCTTTACAAAGTGCTGCAATAAGAGTCGTTTTTCCAGCCCCCATAGGTCCGTCAATTCGTATAACCTTGCTTGAAAAGTCTTCGATCAAAAGCGAACACAGTTGCTTTAAATCCTGTAATTTAAAGGAGCTCTCCATGTTGCAAATATAATGCTAACGCGGGCGTAAAACCACAAAAGGAACAATCATTTCTTCAAGAGAAATACCTCCGTGTTGGAAGGTGTTGTTAAATAATTTCGCAAAGTGGTTGTAGTTGTTTTTGTAAATAAAATAATAGTCTTCTTTCGCGAAAATATATCTGCTATTGAGCGATGTGGAAGGGAGCGCAAAGGCGGAAGGTTTTTCGCAGTCCAATACCTGTTTGGTTTCAAAAGTCAAACTTTTGCCTGTTTTATAACGTAAATTCACACTAGTTTCTTTGTTTGCAACAACTACACTTGGATGATTGACATTTAAAGTACCATGGTCTGTGGTTAAAAGAAGCTGAAAGTCCAATTGAGCTGCTTTTTTAAGTAATTTTCTAAGGGGACTATTTTTATACCAACTCAATGTAAGCGAACGATAGGCTTTGTTGTCGGGAGCCAATTCTTTAATCATTTCCATCTCGGTTTTCGCGTGAGAAATCATATCTACAAAATTGTAAACCACCACTGTCAATCCCTCATGGCAATGATTTTGAAGATTTTTGATGAGTTGTTCTCCTTGATTGAGTTGTGTGATTTTGTGATAGCTCAAAGGACGTTCCATCCCCATTCGGTTACATTGCGAATTAAGCAACTCTTCTTCATAGAGATTCTTACCTCCTTCTTCATGATCAAATTTCCACCATTGAGGAAATTGCTTATGAATTTCCAAGGGTGTCAATCCAGCAAATAATGCATTTCTAGCATACTGTGTAGCGGTAGGGAGGATACTGAAATAGGCGTCTTCCTTTTCTACAGTATAGTGGTTTGAAATTTCATTTTGAATGATTTTCCATTGATCAAATCGCAAATTATCAACTACCAAGAGTAGGGTTGGCTTGTGCTGTTTTAAGGTGGGTAAAATTAATTTTTTAAAAAGCTGATGCGATAAGACGGGACCGTCAGATCCTTCAATCCAATCCTGATAATGCTGTTGAATGTATTTTGCAAACAAAGCATTGGCTTCTTTTTTTTGTGATTCAAAAATTTGCAGCATACTGGTGTCTTCAAGAGATTCGAGCTCCAGTTCCCAGAAAATGAGCTTTTGATAATGGGCAACCCAATCCTGATGGGTTTTTAATCCGTTCAAATCATGCGCCAATTGACCAAATTCTTTTTGATAATTTTGAGTGGTTTTTTCCGCAATAAGATGATCTTGATTCAAAATTTTCTTTAAGGACAGTAAAATTTGATGGGGATTGACAGGTTTGATCAAGTAATCCGAAATTTTTGCGCCAATAGCATCTTCCATAATGCGCTCTTCTTCGTTTTTTGTAATCATTACAACGGGTAGCTGTGATTTTCTGTTTTTGATCTCCTGTAAAGTTTCTAATCCATTGAGTCCTGGCATATTTTCGTCCAACAGCACAATCGCATAATGATTAGTATCGATCAAATCCAAAGCATCCTGGCCGTTGGTACAAGGAGTGACGTCGTAACCCCGTTCATCCAAAAAAAGGAAATGAGGCTTGAGCATTTCAATTTCATCGTCTACCCATAAAATTTTGATCCGATTCATTATGCTATCTTTGATAAAAATTACTGCCTAAGCTGTGCATCAAAAGCGTACTTTATTTAACGACCCAATTTATGGTTTTATTGCCATTGAAACCGATTTGATTTTGCATTTAATCAACCATCGTTTTTTTCAGCGTTTGCGTCGAATTACACAAATGGGACTTTCCAGTTTGGTATATCCAGGGGCACATCATACACGATTTGAGCACGCCCTGGGCGCGATGCATGTCATGCAAAAAGCCATTAGCGAATTGAAGCAAAAAGGAATTGACATTTCAAAGGAAGAAAGTGAGGCCATGCAAATCGCTATTTTGTTACACGATATTGGTCATGGTCCTTTTTCTCATGCCTCTGAAAAAATCCTCCTTAAAGGCATTACGCACGAAGCAGTGTCTTTACGTGTCATTGAACAATTAAATCAAGAGTTTAAAGGCAGATTGGATTTGGCAATACAAATCTTTACTAACACCTATCATCGAAAATTCATGCACCAACTGGTCTCAGGTCAAATTGATGTTGACCGATTGGACTATTTGAAACGAGACAGCTTCTACACAGGGGTTACAGAGGGTAACATCAATACGGATCGCATCCTCAGTACCATGCACGTGGAAAACGAAAATTTGGTTTTTGAATCCAAAGGTGTACATTCTCTAGAAAAATTTTTGCTTGCTCGTAGATTGATGTATTGGCAGGTCTATTTACATAAGACCAGCTTGGTTGCAGAGCTTTTGTTGGTTAAAACACTGGAACGCTTTCGGGAATTGGTAAACTCAGAAAAAGAAACCCTTCCCAAGGATCACATTTTTTATCCTTTGATTCACGGCAACCCACAAGAATCGCTATCAGAATCTATCCTAGCACATTATCTTACCCTCGAAGATGTAGATATTTTGCATCTGCTAAAGCAATGGATGCATCATAAAGATTTAGTTTTAAGCAGTCTCTCTAAGCAGATCATTTACAGACAACTACCTAAAATAAAAATTCAGAACAAACCGTTTGACAACCATGTGCTAGAACAAAAAGCAGAGCGTTTAGAAAACCTTTCCATTGCTGACAATGACATTTCCTATTTTGTCTTTTCTGGAAACATTTCCAATCAAACCTACATTGCGGATCATGCTCAAATTCTTCTTAAAAATAAATCGGGAAATCCAACTCCTCTAGATCAAACCATTGATTATTTGGATTTTAATACCTTCTCAAAGCCACTTTACCGTTATTATTTGTGCTATCCAAAGCATCATTTTTCCTTATAAATTCCTACTTTTGCAGTCATGAAATATACTGCTTTTGAAATCGCTGACAAACTCAATGGAAGTGTTTTAGGCAACGGGAAGGTAGTTGTGAATGCCCTAGCGAAAATAGAACATGCTCAACCCGGCTCGTTAAGTTTTTTAGCCCATCCGAAATACATTCCTTTTCTTTCCGATACTCAAGCGAGTATTGTTTTGGTGGCAAAAGACTTTACCTTAAAACACGCTTCAAAAGCAACTTTAATCCAGGTTGAAAATCCCTACCACGCATTTACTGTTTTACTACAAGAGTTTGCAAAAGAAAAAAAGAAAAACTTACATGGGATCCATCCCTCTGCTCTTATAGATCCTTCAGCATCTATTGCTACTGATGTTTATATTGGTCCCAATGTGACAATTGGAGCCAACACTAGTATAGCAGAAAGGGTTCGGATTCATGGACATTGTTATATCGGATCTGAGGTGACAATTGGAAAAGACAGTGAAATTCACCCAAGAGTCAGTGTTCTTGATGAGTCCGAAATTGGAGCAAACTGTATTATTCAGAGCGGAGCTGTCATAGGCTGTGAGGGTTTTGGATTTGCACCTCAAAAAGAGGGTAATCAAGTAAAAATCCCCCAGCTGGGAAAGGTTATCGTTGAAGATGATGTAGAGATTGGCGCCAATACTACCATCGATCGCGCTACGCTTGGAGCCACAGTGATCCGACAAGGGGTCAAACTCGACAATCTAGTACAGATCGCCCACAATGTAGAGATTGGTCCACATACTGTAATTGCTGCCCAGTCTGGTGTTGCAGGATCTTCCAAAATCGGAGCACGTTGTGTTATTGGTGGACAAGTGGGCATTATTGGACATTTAAACTTAGGGGATGATATTCAAATCCAAGGTCAAACGGGAGTCATTAGTAATATCCCGAATGGTCAGGTCATTCAAGGAACACCTGCCATAGATTTTAAATCGTTTTACAAGTCCTACGCTTTGTTTAAGCAATTGCCTGATTTTGAATCGCGTCTTAAAAAACTAGAAAAAACTAATACTCATGATCGTTAAAAATAAACCCCAACAGACACTAGCAAATGCGGTATCGCTCCATGGAATTGGATTGCATTCTGGAACATCGATTGACCTCACTTTAAAACCCGCAGAAGAGCACAGCGGTTTTGTTTTTTTGAGAAGTGATTTGGATCCTCCAGTCGAAATTCCCGCTCTTGCCCAGTTTGTAAGTAAAACTGAACGCGGAACTACCTTGTCCAAAGAAGGGGTGGAAATTCAAACTACAGAACACATTTTGGCTGCTTTGATAGGTTGTGAAATACATAATTGTATCATTGAAATCAACGGGACCGAAGTGCCCATTATGGACGGTTCTTCAAAGCCTTTTGTAGAGGCCATTCAAAACACAGGTGTCCAAGTACAAGAGGCCTTACAAGAAGTTTTTGTAGTTCAAGAAAATATTCATATCGCTGATGAGGTCACAGGTAGTGAAATCCTTATCGTTCCGGCAGAAGAAACTTCTTTAACAGTCATGATCGATTTTGAAACTAAAGTTTTAGGAACCCAAAATGCAGTGCTTCATAAGTTGGAGGATTTTCCTTCAGAAATTGCATCTTCACGCACGTTTAGTTTTCTTCATGAATTGGAGATGCTTCTAGATCAAGATTTAATTAAAGGTGGAGATTTGAACAATGCCATTGTGTATGTAAATAAAACCTTAGATGACAGTACAATGGAGCGCCTAAAAAAGGCTTTTGGTAAAAATGAAATAGCGGTCAAAAACAATGGGATTTTAGACAACTTAACCTTGCATCATCCCAATGAAGCCGCACGACACAAGCTGCTGGATGTAATTGGAGATTTGGCCTTGATTGGTATGCCCGTGCAGGGTCGTATCATTGCCACCAAACCTGGACATAAAATCAATACAGAATTTGCAAAGCACCTCAAAAATATTATTAAAACCACAAAAAATTCAAATGCACCTGTAGTTGATCTCAGTCAGCCCCCTGTAATGGACGTGAACCAAATTATGGACATGCTTCCTCACAGGCCCCCATTTTTATTGGTGGATAAAATTCTTGAATTGTCAGACACTCATGTGGTAGGGTTGAAAAACGTGACTATGAACGAAACTTATTTTGAAGGACATTTCCCTGGGGCACCAGTCATGCCTGGTGTTCTCCAGATTGAGTCTATGGCTCAAGCGGGAGGGGTTTTAGTTCTAAGTACAGTTCCAGACCCTGAAAACTATCTTACTTTTTTTATGAAAATTGACAATGTCAAATTCAAACGTCCCGTACACCCTGGAGATACCTTAATCTTCAAACTTGAGTTAATAACACCCATACGGCGCGGTATCTGCAATATGCGTGGATATGCCTTTGTAAACGGACAAATTGTTAGTGAAGGAGACTTGATGGCTCAAATTTCCAGACGCAAATAAAATCATACTCACTATGCTAAACGCCACTGCAATACATCCCGAAGCAAAACTCGGAAAAAACGTTCATGTTGATCCCTTTACAATGATACACAAGAATGTAGAAATTGGAGAAGGAACTTGGATTGGATCCAATGTAACGATTATGGAGGGAGCTCGAATAGGAAAACATTGCAAGATATTTCCTGGGGCAGTCATTAGTGCCATACCTCAGGATTTAAAATTCAAAGGAGAAGAAACACATGTCCATATCGGTGACCACACTACAATCCGAGAATGTGTAACGATCAACCGTGGAACCGCAGCACTTGGTGTTACCAAAATTGGATCCCATTGTTTAATTATGGCCTATTCTCATATAGCACACGATTGTAAGGTTGGGGATTATTGTGTCTTTTCTAACAACAGTACCTTGGCAGGACATATTAATGTGGGCAACAAGGTCATTCTGTCAGGATTTACTGCAATTCATCAATTTTGTACTATAGGAGATTATGCTTTTGTTGCTGGAGGTTCAATGGTGCGAAAAGACGTACCTCCCTTCATTAAAGTAGGACGTGAACCGCTTGCTTTTATAGGGATCAATTCTGTTGGTCTGAATCGAAACGGTTTTTCAGACGAACAAATCAAAAGAATTCAAGAGGCATACCGTACTGTTTTTCAAAGCAATTTGAATTCCTCTCAGGCTTTGGATGTTTTAGAGCAAGAAGAAACCAACAGTGATGAAAAATTTAAAATTATTGAATTTTTAAAAAAATCCGAACGGGGAATCGTAAAAGGATATTCCTAAATAAACTAATTTTGGCATTCTATGGCATCAACATCAGATATTAGAAAAGGATTGTGCATTAAGTACAACAACGACATTTTTAAAATAATAGAATTTTTACACGTCAAACCGGGTAAAGGACCTGCTTTTGTCCGTACCAAGCTTAAAAGCGTCACTACGGGGAAAGTAATTGACAATACATTCTCTGCAGGACACAAGATTGAAGACATTCGGGTAGAAACACAAAAATATCAATACCTATACAACGAAGGGGATCAGTATCATTTTATGAATACAGATGATTACAATCAAATCAGCGTTGATAAAAATATTTTAGAAACCCCAGATTTGTTGAAAGAAGGAGAACTGGTTTCCATTTCCATCAATACGGAAGATAACATGCCCCTTTCTGCAGACATGCCAGCCAGTGTGATTTTGGAAGTAACCCATACAGAGCCTGGAGTCAAAGGGAATACCGCAACCAATGCGACGAAACCTGCTACTGTTGAAACGGGTGCTTCGGTAAATGTCCCTTTGTTCATCAACGAAGGCGATAAAATCAAAGTGGACACCGAAAAAGGACAATATATCGAACGAATAAAAGAGTAAAACCAAACTAAATTTAAACGAATGAGTGTATTAGTAAACAAGGAATCAAAAATAATTGTTCAAGGATTCACAGGAAGTGAAGGCACTTTCCACGCCACTCAAATGATTGAGTATGGTACCAATGTAGTAGGTGGGGTGACACCAGGAAAAGGGGGTCAAACCCACCTGGACAAACCTGTCTTTAATACGGTTGCTGAAGCTGTGAATAAAGTAAATGCAGACACCTCGATTATTTTTGTACCCCCAGCCTTTGCCGCCGATGCAATTATGGAAGCCGCAGAAGCAGGCATCAAAGTCATCATCACAATTACTGAGGGAATCCCAATTAACGATATGACCAAAGCGTTCCAGTATGTCCAACAAAAAGGAGCTAGATTAGTAGGCCCTAACTGTCCCGGGGTCATTACTCCAGATGAGGCTAAAGTGGGCATCATGCCTGGTTTCGTCTTTAAAAAGGGTAAGGTGGGAATTGTATCTAAATCAGGAACTCTTACCTATGAAGCTTCAGATCAAGTTGTCGCAGAGGGCTTGGGAATTTCCACAGCAATTGGAATTGGAGGTGACCCTATCATCGGAACCACTACCAAAGATGCCATTGAACTTTTTATGAATGACGATGAAACCGATTGTATCGTTATGATTGGTGAAATTGGAGGACAACTTGAAGCGGACGCCGCAAAATGGATTAAGGCAACTGGAAACAAAAAGCCTGTAGTGGGCTTTATAGCTGGGGAAACCGCCCCCAAAGGACGTACCATGGGACACGCAGGAGCCATTGTAGGAGGTAGCGAAGATACGGCAGAAGCCAAAAAACGCATCATGAAAGAATGCGGTATTCATGTGGTAGATTCTCCTGCACAAATTGGGGCTAAAGTGGCTGAAGTTCTTGCTTAAAATGAATTAATATGAAACTCTTAGAGAACAAAACTGCTCTCATTACTGGAGCAAGCAGAGGTATTGGAAAAGGAATTGCCGAAACTTTTGCAGAGCATGGTTGTGCTGTAGCTTTTACTTACAGCAGTAACTCTGAAGCTGCTGAAACGCTTGTTAAAGAATTGACTACCGCCGGTATCCAAGTAAAAGCCTACCAAAGTAATGCCGCTGACTTCGAAGCGGCTCAAAAACTAGTGGATGAAGTACTCGCAGATTTTGGAAGTCTTGATATTTTAATCAACAATGCTGGGATTACCAAAGACAATCTTTTGATGCGCATGGGGGAAGAAGACTTCGACCATGTGATAGAAGTTAACTTAAAATCTGTTTTCAACATGACAAAGGCTGTGCAACGTACTTTTTTAAAACAACGTCACGGTTCTTTGATTCACATGAGTTCTGTTGTTGGGGTAAAAGGAAACGCTGGTCAGGCAAACTACGCTGCTTCAAAAGCAGGAATCATTGGCTTTTCAAAGTCGGTGGCACTGGAGTTGGGTTCGCGAAATATCCGATCCAATGTAATTGCTCCAGGGTTTATAGAAACTGAAATGACTGCAAAACTACCCGAAGATGTAGTCCAAGGATGGCGTGATGGAATCCCTTTAAAAAGGGGAGGACAACCCATTGATGTAGCCAATGCCTGTGTGTTTTTGGCTTCTGATCTGTCTAGTTATGTAACTGGACAAGTACTCCACGTAGATGGAGGAATGTTAACCTAAAAAAAAATAATTATGCAAAAACTACCTAAGATTGGTTTGCCAATCATTTTACTTGTAATCGTACTATTGATCTTTGCTTCTAAATCATCCATTAATATTGGCTATGGTGAAGCAGGGGTATTGTTTAAAACCTTTGGAGGGGGTGTAGTTACAGATGAACCTACCCTTGGAGAAGGATTTCACATTATTGCTCCCTGGAACAGAGTGTACGTTTATAATGTCAAACAACAAGAATTTTTCGAAGGAAACATGCAAGTGCTTTCTTCCAATGGACTTGAAATTTCACTAGATGTATCAGTGTTATATCAACCCAAATACAATGAATTGGGACTTTTACATCAGACGAAAGGTGAAAACTATGTGAATATTGTTTTGATCCCTCAAATTCGTGCTGTAGCGCGTTCTGTCGTAGGGCGTTATACCCCAGAACAATTGTATTCTACCAAGCGAGATGCGATTCAAAATGAGATTTTTGAAGAAACCGTTAAAAATGTAGAGACACAACACATCCAGGTCAATGCTGTTTTGGTTCGTGATGTTACTTTACCGATGGCTATTAAAGAAGCCATTGAGCGCAAGTTGCGTCAAGAGCAAGAAGCTTTGGAATATGAATTTAGAATCGAAAAGGCAAAACAAGAAGCAGAACGTCAGCGTATTGATGCGGAAGGAAAAGCTACTGCAAACCGTATCCTTAGCGCCTCATTAACACAAAAAATCCTTCAGGAAAAAGGAATTGAGGCGACTATTAGATTGTCCGAATCTCCAAACTCTAAAGTTATTGTGATTGGGAGTGGAGAAAGTGGACTGCCAATTATTCTAGGAAATCAATAAATAATTGCTATTTAATTTTTTTGAATATATTTGCAACTCAAATGAAAACAACAACACTACATAGACATCATAGTACGACTCGATCAAACGAGATGTAGTAAGATTTCTATGTATCTATTACAAGCCCGTTTGAGTAATCAGACGGGTTTTTTTATTAAAAAATATGGTACGTATTGCAATTCAAAAATCAGGGCGACTCAATGAAGATTCATTGAACTTACTCAAAAGCTGTGGAATTTCTATCGACAACGGTAAAGACCAGCTCAAGGCTGCTGCTAGAAACTTCCCTATGGAGGTATTCTACCTTCGCAATGGCGACATTCCCCAATACATGAGAGATGGGGTTGTAGATTTAGCCATTTTAGGGGAGAATTTACTCGTTGAAAAAGGGGAAGACCTTAAGGTTATAGAGCAATTGGGTTTTTCTAAATGCAGGGTTTCAATAGCAGTCCCTAAAAATATTGCTTTTCAGGGATTACAAGATTTGGAGGGTAAGCGAATCGCGACCTCTTACCCGAATACAGTAAATCGCTTTTTAGATGCAAATCAAATCAAAGCAGATCTTCACATCATTAACGGATCAGTTGAAATCGCACCCAATATTGGATTGGCGGACGCTATTTGCGACATAGTTTCTAGTGGGAGTACCCTTTTTAAAAACAATTTAAAAGAAGTTGTTGAAATTTCACGTTCAGAGGCCGTACTGGTTCAAGCACCTTCAGTTTCAGACGCTGCTGCTGCAACTATTGATAAACTTCGTTTCCGTATCCAATCTGTTTTACGCGCCAAACAATCAAAATACATTTTACTCAACGCTCCTAATGATAAAATCGACGCTATCAGTTCTATTTTACCCGTCTTAAAAAGTCCTACAGTCTTGCCTTTGGCACAAGAAGGCTGGAGTTCTTTACATTCAGTCATCAACGCTGGAGATTTTTGGGAGGTTATTGATCAACTTAAAGCTGCTGGAGCAGAAGATATACTGGTATGTCCTATAGAAAAAATGGTCTTATGATGCAACACTATTTAAATCCATCCCAATCAGAATGGGATTCTCTGACTGAAAGGCCCACAGCCAGTTACGACTCTTTAGAACCTTTGGTTGCAACTGTTTTTGATGCGGTAAAAGCGGATGGAGATCAAGCGCTTAAAAAGTATACCGCTGAATTTGACGGAATACAACTCTCAGACTTTAGAGTAAGTGAAGAAGAGCTTAAATTGGCCGCGTCAGCAGTACCTCTAGCATTAAAGAAAGCCATACAAAACGCAAAGGAGAATATCGAACGTTTCCACGAGGCACAAAAGACTGAAACGGTCAAAGTAAGCACTCAAGCTGGGGTGGACTGTTGGCAAGAAAAAAAGCCAATCGAAAAGGTAGGCTTGTATATACCAGGAGGATCAGCACCTTTATTTTCTACGGTGTTGATGTTAGCCATTCCCGCTCAAATCGCAGGATGTAAGGAAATAGTTCTCTGTTCGCCTCCCACTAAAGAGGGTACTTTACCCGCAGTTGTTCTCTATACCGCTCAGCTTTGTGGCGTAAAAAACATTTATAAAGTAGGAGGAATACAGGCTGTAGCAGCCATGGCAGTGGGAACAGCAAGTATTTCAAAAGTTCATAAGATTTTTGGACCAGGAAATCAATATGTTACTGCAGCCAAACAATGGGCAACACGTCATCATGTGGCAATCGATATGCCCGCAGGTCCAAGCGAACTATTGGTAGTTGCTGATGCTACTGCCGATCCCAATTTTATCGCTGCAGATCTGCTTTCCCAGGCCGAACACGGTCAAGACAGTCAGGTGTTGTTTGTCAGCACTTACAAACCCTTACTAGATCAAGTCGCTGAAGCGATAAAAGCCCAGCTAGTTGAGCTGCCTCGTAAAGAAATTGCCCTAGCAGCTTTAAAGAATTCTAAAGCCATCTTTTTTGAAACAGATCAGGCTGCCATAGATTTTATCAATGCCTACGGCCCTGAACACTATATCATTTGTGTAGAAAAAGAGGAGCTTTATTTGGATCAGCTAATCAATGCAGGCTCAGTCTTTGTTGGAAACTACACTCCAGAATCAGCAGGTGATTACGCCTCGGGGACGAATCACACCTTGCCGACCAATGGATATGCAAAACAGTATAGCGGTGTTAACTTAGACAGCTTTAGAAAGGCAATTAGCTTTCAAAAGATTTCTAAGGAAGGCATACAGGCTTTAGGGGAAACCATAGAGTTGATGGCTGCAGCTGAGGGATTAGATGCCCATAAAAATGCAGTAAGCATACGTTTAAAAGCCTTGAAGGATGAAATTTGATTATAAAAAATACATCAGAACGCATTTACTCTCTTTGACACCATACCAATCTGCAAGAGAGGAGTTTACAGCTGACGGTAGAGAAATGATTTTATTGGATGCAAATGAAAATCCCTTTGCTACTGAAGTAAATCGGTATCCAGACCCGCTCCAATTAGAACTCAAAGAACAGATTGCTGAATGGAAAGGAGTAGGGGTAGACCAGCTCTATTTAAGCAATGGCAGTGATGAGTTTATCTCAAATGTCATCATGGGGTGCTGTGAGCCGGGCCAAGATCAAATTGTCATTGTACCTCCCACTTTTGGCATGTACAAAGTTTCGTCGAGAACGCATGGGGTAGGCGTTGTCGAGGTTCCACTTACAGATGCATTCCAGCTTGACGTGCCTGCTATTCTAAAAGTAGTTGATGCATCTTGTAAAATTATTTTTATTCCTACACCAAACAATCCTACAGCAAATAGTTTTGATTTGAATACCATCAAAGAATTGCTAGAGAATTTTCAGGGTTTAGTCCTTGTGGACGAGGCTTATGTTGAATTCAGCACCAATCCTTCAATCATCCCTTGGTTAGAAGACTACCCAAATCTTATGGTTAGTCAAACCTTTTCTAAGGCACAAGGTATGGCTGGAGCACGTTTGGGAATGGCTTTTGCTCACTCTGATTTTATTCGCTTTTTCAATCGTATAAAAGCACCTTACAATATTAACACACTGACCATAAACGCTGCATTAAACCGACTAAAAGAGCAAGATAAGGTTGGAGAACAAGTACAATTACTACTCGATGAACGCCATCGATTAGAGGGAGCTTTTGGTAGTATTCCTTTTATTAAGCAGTGTTTTCCCTCAGATGCAAATTTTATATTGATACGGGTTGACGATAGCAGTTTGCGTTATCAGCAATTGATCGACTGTGGTATAGTGGTTCGCAATCCTTCTAAGAATCTAAATTGTGAAAATACCCTTCGTATTTCAGTAGGACTCCCAGAAGAAAACAACCGTTTAATCGATGCCCTAAAAAGTTTGAGTATATGAAAAACGTATTATTTATAGATCGCGATGGTACCTTGGCTTTAGAGCCGGAGGGATATCAGTTGGATACTTTTGAAAAGTTGGTCTTTTATCCAGAGGTATTTACTTATTTAGCCAAAATTGCTAAGGAGCTGGACTTTGAATTGGTAATGGTAACTAATCAGGACGGGCTGGGTACAGCTTCGTTTCCTGAAGAGACTTTTTGGCCTGTGCAGGATTTTTTAATTCAGTCTTTTAAAAACGAAGGAGTACAATTTAACGAGATACTGATAGATAAAAGTTTACCCGCCGATAATGCTCCTACACGCAAACCTCGAACGGCTATGATGAATCACTATTTGGATAAGGCTGATTATGACCTGAAAAATTCATTTGTGATCGGGGATCGACTAACCGATATGGAGCTTGCAAAAAATTTAGGCAGTCAAGGTATTTTTATTGCCAATGATCCGGAACTCGGACAAGATGAGACTACCGCAAATGCTGATCTGCCTATAGTTCTGACAACCACCTCTTGGAAAGACATCTACGCTTTTTTAAAATTAGAGCAGCGTCAGTTTGACTATGAGCGCAAGACCAACGAGACGGATATCAAACTCAAACTGAATCTCGATGGTACTGGGAAAAGCAGTATAGATACCGGTATTGCCTTTTTTGATCATATGTTGGATCAATTGGCACGTCACGGGAGTATGGATATTGAGTTTGAGGTAAAAGGCGATTTGGAAGTGGATGAACACCACACCATTGAAGACACTGCCATTGCCTTAGGGGAAGCCTTTGCTCAAGCTTTGGGGAATAAATTAGGTATAGAACGTTACGGTTTTTGTCTGCCCATGGATGATTGTCTGGCGCAAGTAGCTATAGATTTTGGAGGCCGGAATTGGCTGGTTTGGGAAACTGAATTCAAAAGAGAGATGATTGGTAAAATGCCTACAGAAATGTTTTTCCACTTTTTTAAATCCTTTTCAGACGGGGCCAAGGCGAATATCAACATCAAAGCTGAAGGAACAAATGAACACCATAAGATTGAAGCTATTTTTAAAGCCTTTGCAAAGGCAATTAAGGTGGCTGTTAAGCGCGATCCCGATAAAATGATTTTACCCTCAACAAAAGGAAGTCTCTAAATGCTAGCCATTATCGATTACGGAGCGGGGAATACCAAAAGCCTGCAATTTGCATTGGAACGATTGGGAGTAAACAGTTTATTGACTTCTGATGCTGATCAAATCAATTCTGCAGACAAAGTTATTTTTCCGGGGCAAGGGGCTGCTGGAAGTGCCATGCAAAAACTGAAACACTTCGGTTTAGATCAATTGATTCCTAAACTGCAACAACCGGTCTTGGGGATTTGTTTGGGCATGCAACTCTTTTGTGAACATACTGAGGAAGGTGATGTTCAAGGGCTTGGAATTGTAAAAGGAACAGTCAAACGTTTTTCTACTGAGGTAAAAGTCCCTCAAATGGGCTGGAACAGTATTCACAACCTAAAAGGGGAATTGTTTGAGGGGATAACCGATGGGGCTTATATGTATTTGGTGCACTCCTATTTTGTTCCAAACAGTACAGAGACAGTGGCGAATGCAAATTACGACGGCAGCTATAGCGTAGCATTGCAAAAGGATAACTTTTATGGAGTGCAGTTTCACCCCGAAAAAAGCAGTAAGGCAGGCAGTCGTTTACTTCAAAACTTTTTAGCATTATGAGAATCATCCCCGCCATAGATATCATAGAGGGAAAGTGTGTTCGCCTAACCAAAGGCGATTACAGCACACAAAAAACCTACAATGAAAACCCTTTGGAAGTTGCAAAAGCCTTTGAAGCGCATGGTATTGCACATTTACATCTTGTAGATCTAGACGGAGCGAAATCCAAACATATCGTAAACCACAAAGTTTTGGAGAACCTAGCTAGCAAGACCCAATTAAAAATAGACTTTGGAGGAGGCCTTAAATCAGATGAGGATTTGCGTATTGCATTCGAATGTGGAGCGCAACAAATTACGGGAGGAAGTATTGCAGTTAAATCCCCAGAGACATTTACTTCATGGATTCAATCCTATGGAGCTGATAAAATCATTTTAGGAGCCGATGTTAAAGGGATTCATATCGCTACAGACGGCTGGTTGGAAACTTCAGATAAAACACTTTTTGACTTTGTGGACTACTACAAAACTCAAGGAATAAGCTATGTTATCTGTACTGACATCAGTAAAGATGGTATGTTAGAGGGGCCTGCTTTTGAGTTGTACCAAAGTCTACTCGAACAAGTAAAAGTCAAACTTATTGCTTCAGGTGGGATTTCCAAATTTGAAGAGCTTCCGCAACTGCAAGAATTGGGTTGCGAAGGAGTGATTATCGGTAAAGCGATTTATGAAAATCGGATTTCGCTTAAAGCTTTGGAACACTTTATTATCAATTCAAACTAATGGAAAATCAGGTTCTTTCGGAATTTAAAAAGCACGCCATCTTTCGACTAAACGAAAGCCAACGGATGATTCACCTTGCCCTTGCCAAAATAAATGAAGAGCAACTGTGGCAACTTCCTGTAAGCAATGGCCTCCGTTTAGGAAATCAACTGTTACACCTCTGTGGTAATATGACCCAGTATCTTATTGCTTCCTTGGGAGAAAAAACCGATGAGCGGAAACGGGATGAAGAATTTACTGCAGCAGGAGGAGCAGATATCCGTACGTTGTTGACTCTTTTTGACAATACGGTAAAACAGGCTATAAATACCATAGAAGAGGCGCCAGAGTCTGCCTTTATTCGGATACGAAAAGTACAAGATTTTGAATTTTCTGGAGTGGGAGTGGTACTGCATGCTGTAGAACACTGTTCCTATCATACAGGACAGATTGCCTTTTGGGTAAAACAGCTTACCGCAGCAGATTTAGGATTTTATGACCAACATGACTTAAACCGATTAAACGAATAAGATGCTTAGCAAACGTATCATTCCTTGTTTAGACATTAAAGACGGGAGAACCGTTAAGGGAATCAACTTTATCAATCTACGCGATGCAGGTGACCCAGTCGAATTGGCTACCCAATACGCCTTGGAGCAGGCAGACGAATTGGTTTTTTTAGATATTTCTGCTACAGAGCAAAAACGCAAAACACTGGCAGATCTGGTCTTAAAAGTTGCCGCAGCTATAGACATTCCTTTTACAGTAGGGGGTGGAATCCGGTCAGTTGAGGATGTTTCTATTTTGCTAAAAAATGGAGCAGATAAGGTTTCGATCAATTCAGCAGCAGTTAAAAATCCAAGCCTTATCAATAAACTTTCGGAGCAGTTCGGTTCCCAATGTATTGTAGTAGCTATAGATGCCAAGCAAATTGACGGTCAGTGGAAAGTGCATTTGGTAGGAGGTAAGGTGCCCACCGAATTGGACCTGTTTGATTGGGCAAATGAAGTTGAACAACGCGGAGCAGGAGAAATCCTTTTTACTTCTATGGACCACGACGGTACCAAACAAGGCTTTGCCAACAACGCACTGGCTCGATTGAGTACTGAGGTCAATATACCCATCATTGCTTCAGGAGGAGCGGGTACTGTCCCTCATTTTATTGATACATTTACAAAGGGTAAAGCAGATGCTGCCTTGGCAGCCAGTGTGTTTCACTTTGGTGAAATCTCCATACCCGAACTCAAAAAACAACTGAACCAACAGCAACTAGCTGTGCGAATAGACGAATTATGAAACCAGACTTTTCAAAATCACCCGATCAGCTTATCCCTGCCGTCATACAGGATGCAAAAACACAAAAAGTTTTGATGCTGGGCTATATGAATGAAGCAGCCTTTGAAGCAACTCAAAAAAGCCAAAAGGTGACCTTTTACAGCCGCTCAAAACAACGCCTTTGGACCAAAGGAGAGGAGAGTGGGAACTTTTTAAACGTGGATTCCATTCATTTAGATTGTGACCAGGACGGTTTGCTTATTTACGCAAATCCAGAGGGTCCAACCTGTCACAAGGGAACGGATACTTGCTGGGGGGAACAAAATGTAAACTCACTGGCCTTTATAGCAGAATTGGAAGCCATTATCGCTCAGCGAAAGGCAGCAGACGATCAAAACAGCTATGTGGCTTCTTTGTTTAGAGAGGGCATCAATAAAATCGCTCAAAAAGTAGGTGAGGAAGCTGTAGAGACTGTGATTGAGGCCAAAGACAACAACGATCAGTTGTTTTTAGAGGAAAGTGCCGACCTCTTGTTTCACTACCTCGTATTACTTCAAGCCAAAGGGTTTAAATTGAACGATATCGCCCGGACCTTGTCGTCACGAAACGGTTAAGTCTCATTCGCATTTCCCCAAAAAAATGTACATTTGACTTCTTAGGAAAGATAACGTGAAAACCCATGAGTAAGATCAATCCCGATGTTTTAACCTTTTATAAAGAACTTGAAAAGAACAATACCCGTGAATGGTTTGAACCTCAAAAAAGTCGCTTTAAAGGACTGGAAGCTGAAATCAAGCAGTATGCAGAGGAGATTAAGCAGGGGTTGAGCGAAACCGATGAGATCGATCGGGCGAAACTCTTTAGAATCTACAGGGATGTGCGTTTTTCAAAAAACAAAACCCCCTTTAAAACTCATTTTGGTATTTCCTTTCACCGTAAAAAGCCTCATCTAAGAGGAGGGTATTACCTACATATTGCACCTGGAGATTCATTTATAGCCACCGGCTTTTGGAATCCAGACAAGGACGATTTATTCCGTATCCGAAAAGAAATGGAAGTCGATGCTGCTGAATTGCGAGAGGTGATGGCAGATGCCGAGCTTCAAGCCCATTGGGGCGGCCTTCAAGGAGATGAAGTCAAAACCGCACCCAAAGGTTTTTCTAAAGAGCATGCCGACATAGACCTCATCCGTAAAAAACAATATTTATTCATGAAAAAATTTACAGATAAAGAAGTATTGTCTGCCGATTTTCAAAAGCAAATTTTATTCCACTTTAAAGCCATACGCCCCTTTTTCGATTATATGAGTAATGTACTAACCACTGACTTAAACGGAGTTTCCCTCCTCTAAACAAACCCTATGAAATCCTTATTATTTAAATCGCTTTTATCCCTAGTTGCTGCTGTCTTATTTGTAGGTTGTGCTGCACTAAGAACCTCTAGCACACCAAGCTCTAACGTCATACAAGCCAGTATCGATCTGGTAGGTATAGAAGACGACAAGGTAGAAATTACCATTACACCACCACCTATGAAAGTGGAGTCCACGGTGTTTTATATCCCGCAGATTGTACCGGGAACCTATGAATATTCCAATTTTGGTCGATTTGTAGAAGATGTAAAAGCCTTTGATAAAAAAGGCAATGAAATGGAACTGATTTCTTTAGATCAAAACAGTTGGGAAATTGTAAAGCCAAAAAAATTGGCAAAGATCAGCTATAAAGTAAACGACACCTTTGACGGTCCTGACGGTCAGGAAATCTATCCTATGGGAGGAACCGATTTTCAAGAAGGGGAGGTTTACCTTTTGAATTTACACTCCATGATCGGTTATTTTGAAGACATGAAAGAGAGCTCTTACAAACTGAGCGTAAGCTCACCTAAAGATTTGGAAGCCTTTACCTCCTTAACTGCCCTCTCTATCAGTGACAGTTTGGATGTTTTTAATGCCGAGCGTTACTTTCACATTATCGATAATCCCATCCTTTACAGCAAGCCTAATGCGGTTTCCTTTGATCTGGACGAGATCAAAGTAGGCTTGGCCATTTACTCACCTTCAGACGTGCATCAGGCAACCGACTATCAGCCTGCCATAGAGGAAATGATGAAAGCGCAAAAAGCCTTTTTAGGAGATGCTAATGACACTCCCAGTTACGACATCCTATTGCATTTGATGAATATGGATGCCCTTCAGTATTTTGGTGGGATGATGGGTGCGCTTGAACACCACACTTCTACTACGGTAGTCTTTGTTGATGCCATGGGAGCAGGGGAGTTGACCCAAAGTTTGGTCGATGTGGTCTCCCACGAGTTTTTTCATACGCTGACCCCTTTAAATGTGCATTCCGAAGAGATTCACAACTTTGAATACAACAGGCCTTTGATGTCGCAGCATTTGTGGATGTACGAGGGTACTACAGAATATTTTGCAAACTTATTTCAAATCAATCAAGGCCTAATCGACGCTCCTGACTTCTATAATCGCATGATGGAAAAAATCACTTTGGCACAGCGTTATGACGATACCATGTCCTTTACTGAAATGAGTGCAGGCATTGTAGATGAACCTTATCAAGCCAATTACGGCAATGTGTATCAAAAGGGAGCCTTGATCAATATGTGTCTCGATATATTGATCCGTGAAAAGAGTGGGGGGTCAAAAGGAATTCTTTGGGTGATGAAAAATTTAGCCGAAAAATACGGCAAAGAAAAGCCGTTTAAAGACGAAGATTTAATCCCTGAAATTGTTGCAATGACTTATCCAGAAGTAGGAGCGTTTTTTGAAACCCATGTAGTGGGTACTACACCCATAGATTACGACACCTATTTTGCTAAAGTAGGATTGATCAGTGGAGAGGTGGATTCGCCTTTGCGCTCCATCATCTTTGCAAACAGTACACAATTGTTTTTTAGTCCCCAGCCCAATGCTGAGGGGGAGTTGCAGTTTGTGGTCAATCAGCTAAATGCTTCCATTGAAGCTATGGGCATGCAAGTAGGGGATGTGCTTTTGGGAATGGAAGGCGAACGCTTTCCTGAAATCAATCAAGAAAACGGCGGAAAAATCAATGCTCTTTTAACGCCCAGCATAGGATGGGAAGCCGACAAAATCGTAAGTTTTACCGTAGCACGCGATGGTGAAGAACTTGAGCTCAGCGGTAAGGTTGGAACACCTACCGCAACTGCAAAAGGATTGCTAGAAGATCCTGCTGCAGCTGAAAGTACTGTTGAATTGCGAAAAGCTTGGTTGTACAACTAAAACTAAACGACCTTTTTTAAAGGAACCTCAAGCAATTGTACCTGGTCTTTTAAACGTTCGATGACTAAATTCATCATCCGTTTGTTTAGGGAGGAAGATTGCTGCTTGTAAATACCGTATTCAGCCACAGTAAAATGCCCGATAAGCATTCCCTTGACTGAATTGCGAAACTTTTGGTCTTTGATCAAACTGCTTTCGATATAATCCAGCTTTTTTTCCAAACTCAATTCGTAAAATACGCCTTTGCGCTTTTCGATATAGTTGTGAAACACTTCAATAAGTAAGGGGTTTTGCAGTTTTAAAATAGGGCGGAGGGTCTCGTTTTGAAAACGCTCTTCAATACTCATCGTATCAAAAGATTGGGTTTTTTTAATCTCCGGGCGGATACGAAGCAGATCGTTTGGACGGTCGTTCATGGTCGTGGTTTTATATAAATTTACAGTCTTTTTGCCCAAAAAACCAAGCCGCCCCCTTGGATTTATTGACAGCCTTATTAACAGCATTATATGCTGCAGTCCTTTCGTTAGATAAATCTAAGACTGTGCTGCTAATGAATATTTTGGGTTGTGTGATGAACATTGTTTTTGCTTGTACCTGACTTATTTATATCTGCATATCGCGTTATATATTTCAATTTTTATTTACCTCCCACCTTTACGTCTATTATCCCCCAAAACCCCATCAAACGCCTTCATCAACCTATCCGTTTTAGAAAGCGCAACAATAATCTTTTGGTAGTGTAGGATATCTTTATAGGATAGGGTTCGTCCTTTACGGTCTTTCAACCATTTTTGGGCGGGTTGATAGCCTCCGATATAAAACTCCCACGCTATTTTGGGTACGTTGTAAAAAAACTACTCGTCGTTTATCCAGACCTTGCCTGTGGTGTCGTTTTTGGGTTCGTTAATCGCCTTAATATCTGGAACAATTGCTTCGATAAGCTGCGCCAAGTCGCCGCGATAACTATGCTCAGTAGCACGCCCTTGAACATAAAGTCGGTTAATGTTTTTGATGTAAGCATGCAGGTTACTGTTGGCGTTTTGGGCAGCCATAGGTTTGTTTGGGTTAAGTAAACCCCACATCAGTAAAATGTCTTTGTAAACAAGCAGGTTATTCGGCAACAAAGAACTGATTTGGGGTCAATTCATTAACGAATATATCAATTTTAAAAGCAGCATACAACTGAGTAAACAATTAAAGTCAGAGTATATAGATAACTATAGTTTATTCATTCTAAGTTAATTTGATAAATAGGAATTAATCAGTCGGCTGCGCCTTGTATAAAATGCTTTAGCGCATTTATGACTTGCTATAACATTCCATATCGAAAAAGGAATAAAACTATAGATCGTTCATTAAAAAGCTTTCAATCTTTCTATTCAGGACCTAACGTCCAAAATTACGCCGTTTACTAATACTGCTCCAATAAATATTTAATCAAATCTGTAGTAGTAAGGATACCGAGTAGTTTTTTGTTTTCTACCACGGGTAGGGCATGAAACTCAGATTTTAAAAAGAGTTCTGCAGCATCTTTAATCAATATATCGGGAGTGATACACTGAGGATTACGGACCATGATTTGCTCTAAAGAAAAAAGGGAATAAATGGAGGTATCCACATTAAAGTTGTTGGGATCGTAACTGTCCACAAAACTGATCCGAGCCAAATCGGTCATACTCAATATTCCTATAATTTCCTCTCCAGAGACTACAGGTAAATGACGTACTTTATAACGCTTAAATAAAATTTCAGCATGACTTAAACCGTCTGTTAGGTTTAAAACATAAGGATCCGTAGTCATGATATGGGATATGGGTTCACGTTTTTTCATAAGATTGGGGTTTAAAAGCTAAATATATAAAAAGTTTGACTTATAATCACTAACATCACTTTTGGTTATAATTTATGTTATGTAAAATAACAAAAGAATAAAGAATATTGTACATTTAACCCAACAAATAAATCCTCCTCCCTTATGAAAATTTTAAAATATTCTCTAGTTGTACTTCTCACTGTTGTGGTGGTAGCAGCGGCATATTTTGTTTATGGTTTATACATTAATCCGAAAAGCCCTAAAGGAATGGCAGAATACAGTAATGGAGCTACCTCCATACAGATTCGCTATTACCGTCCCTTTAAAAATGATCGTTTGATTTTTGGTGCCCAGCAAGATGGTGCTCTGGTGCCTTTTGGGGAATACTGGCGTTTGGGAGCCAACTTGACCACACGTTTACAAACCAATACTGATCTTAGTTTGGCCAGTCGTCCACTGCCCGCGGGCACTTATGGTCTCTATACTTATCCTTACCAAGACCATTGGATGCTTGTAGTGCATGAAAAAACAGGAGGTTTCAGTAATGCAGAACCCGACCCTGCAGGTATCGTTATGAGAATCAACCTCCCTGTGGAGTATCTTCCTGAAACCATGGAACAATTCACCATCGATTTTGTAGAACAAAACATACGCTTGCGTTGGGATACCACCCAGGTACTAATTCCTTTTAGCGAGTGAAAAAAATACTCAATGGGCTTTGGACTTTAATCCGTTTGAGTTTTGCACTGTTGTTTATCGGTGGTCTCACCTACTACGTTATAGATAAAATTCAAGAAAAGAAAAACCTGATGGACATCGAGGAATACAGTCCCAAATCGACGCTTGTAGTCCCTCAGAATCAGGTAAAACGCGCTAAATATCCTTTTATTGATGTGCATAACCATCAGTTTGACATGCCCTTAAAAGACCTGTCCCAACTGGTCACGGAAATGGATAGTTTGAATATGGCATTTATGATTAACCTGAGTGGGTTTAGAGGTTTGTACTTACAACAATCCCTTAAAAATGTAAAAAAGCATGCCCCTACTCGATTTGGTTTGTTTGTCAACATCGATTTTGAAAAAATTGACGATCCTGATTTTGCTAGTGAACAAGTTGCTATAATAGAACAAGCCGTTCAGGATGGAGTAATGGGATTAAAAGTGTATAAGTCATTGGGACTAACCGATAGAGCGAAGAATGGCGATCGGATTGCCATCAACGATCCTCGTTTGGATCCCATTTGGAAAGCATGTGGGGACAACCATATTCCAGTATTGATTCACAGTGGAGAACCGGAATCTTTTTGGAATCCAAAAGACCGATACAACGAACGCTGGTTGGAATTACGACAAAAACCCAATCGCTATAGAGATCCTAAAACCAATCCCTCTTTTGAGGAGGTTCTCTCGGAACAACACGCTGTCTTTGCAAAACATCCCAATACCACTTTTATTAATGCACACTTGGGATGGATGGGAAATAATTTAGATCGTCTGGGGACTCACCTTGACCGTTATCCCAATGTAATGACTGAAATTGGAGCTGTGTTGGCAGAATTGGGACGTCAACCCAAACGAGCACGACAATTTTTCGTGGACTATCAAGACCGTATTCTTTTTGGTAAAGACGCATATAAAGTTTCCGAATACTATACCTATTTTAGAGTATTGGAAACAGACGATGAATATTTTGATTATTATCGAAAACGCCACGCCCATTGGAAAATGTATGGACTCGCTCTTCCCGATTCGATTTTAAAAAAGATCTATTTTAAAAATGCCCTTCGTTTATTTCCCACTATTGATTCAAAACTATTTAAACCCGCACTATGATAATTGTAAATACACCCGACATTTCCGACAAAAAAATCACTGAAACCCTTGGTATAGCACGAGGCAGTACTGTACGTGCGCGCAATGTGGGGCAAGATATTTTTGCGGGATTGAAAAACATCATTGGAGGTGAAATCTCTGAATATACAAAACTTCAAGCCCAGTCTCGCGAACAAGCCTTACAGCGCATGATAGAAGATGCAGAAAGAATGGGAGCCAATGCTATCGTAAACGTTCGTCTAACTACCTCTATGGTCATGCAAGGCTGCTCTGAAATCCTCGCCTATGGAACTGCTGTCGTGGTTAAATAATATGGAATTTCTCTTATTTATTGGATGTGGAGTGCTTTTGATATATCTCATCTTTAAACGCATTGAAAATGAAAAAGAAGAGCACTTTGAAGATCGGGACAATTAATTCTTAAGTCCTAAAAAAACATTCACTCCCTTGGGAATGGGATTTCCTGAACTACGCCGAAAACTCACCACTTGTCCCGTATGGTATAAAGCGTCGGAAATGGGCCCGTTGATCAAATTCCACAGAGGAAATTCACTTCGCTTTCCTCCCCGATCAAAAATAACTTTTTGCATTGCCAGATCTTCTGTTTTTATTGACTGAAAATTGATTACAGCATCCTGAAGCTGATGCAAGGTTTTGGAACGTAGAGTTTCGAAATCTTCGGGAATGCTTGGAACGGGTCTTACGGAGGGCTTATTTTTTGAAGTATTTAAAATTACTTNGGTTAGTCCGTAGAGGTGTTCCAAAGTTTCCCTACTACTCTGCCCAGTTGCAGAAGGTTTGTATGCCAAATCTTCTGTGCGCAATCCTTCTGTGGCCCAGTAATAGCGAAATCCCAACCCTTGAATCATTCTCACAAGCAGATTTTCAGCCGTCATTTGAGGAGGAGCTTCAGGAATCGAACGAAAAGGAAGNTCTTGCGCCATAAGAGATAGGTTAAAGCTGAAAAAAAGAATAAGGAACAAACGCACAGTTTATATTTTACATCACTAAAATAGTATTTTAGCAGTTCAATTCGTATTAATGAGCAAGAAATTATCCTCCTTAGAAGAACTGGCTAAAATCCAATTTGAGAACCTCGCTCCTGACCGAGAAGAACTCAATACCCCAGAAACTGAGTTTGTTCCCCAAAAACTCGAAGCTCATTTTAGCAACAAAGGACGTGCAGGTAAAGTGGTTACGGTGATTAAAGGTTTTGAAGGCGACATACAAACGCTGAAATCTCTAGCAAAAAAATTAAAAAATGCAGTGGGTGTTGGGGGTACAGTCAAAAATGGAGAAATAATCATTCAGGGGAATTATCGTGACAAACTCATGGCAATCCTTCAAGAAATGGGACATCAGGTGAAGCGTGTTGGAGGGTAAACGTCATAAAAGCTCAATATTTGAACCGCTAGGAGTCAACTCGCCAATCGATGGCTTTTAATCCGTGCTGTTTTAAATAGGAATTACATTGGCTAAAATGTTTATTCCCAAACCAATAACCCCGATTAGCACTCAATGGGGAAGGATGCCCACTTGTCAGTATTAGATGTTTAGAATCGTCAATAAATTTGAATTTCTGTTTGGCATAGCCTCCCCAAAGCATAAAGACGACCCCTTGTTTTTCCTTAGAAATGGTCTGAATTACGAAATCGGTAAAGATTTCCCAACCTTTTTTTTGGTGGCTACCCGCTTGGTGTGCTTGCACGGTTAGGGTAGCATTCAAGAGAAACACTCCTTGTTTGGCCCAGGGCATAAGATTTCCGCTTTTGGGATAGGGAATATCTAAGTCACTTTCAATTTCCTTAAAAATATTGATGAGCGAAGGTGGGTGCGCCATCCCTTCAGGAACAGAGAAAGACAATCCGTGCGCCTGTCCTGGGCCGTGATAGGGGTCTTGTCCTAGAATAACCACTTTTAATTGATCTAAAGGGCACGTGTTAAAAGCTTCGAATATGTGTTTTCCCGGTGGATAGCAGATGGTTTTTTGATAGGCATCTTTGACAAACTCAACTAAATTTTGAAAATAAGGTGTCGCAAATGCAGCCTGTAATGGCTTTTCCCAACTGGAATGTATATGCACCTTCATGAATTTGTTACTTTTGCAGGGCTAAGTTAAGAAAATCCAATGGGTCATATTCCTACCAAAACACTTGAAGATCTGGAGTACCAAGAAGTACTAAGACAATGCGCAGATTTCGCCATTACCCCTCTTGGAAAAAAAGCTTGCTTGGAATTGACCCCTGAAGTAGAAACGGAATGGATCATGAATCAACTGCAAGCCGTCTCTGAATTTCGTGCTTCTTTTGAGAATGAAAACCGAATCCCCAACCATGGTTTTGAGTCTTTGACAGAAGTTTTTGCTTTATTGAAAATTGAAAATAGTGTCTTAGAAGTTCACTCTTTTAGAAATATTACTACCAATACGGAGACGACGAACACCCTAATCTCGTTTCTTAAAAAATTTCAATCCTATTATCCTACTCTTTTTCAACGATGTGAGGGTCTTACGGTAGAAAAGGAAATCAAATCTTCAGTCGATGCGGTCATTGACCGTTTTGGAGAAGTCCGCGACAATGCCTCGGAAAGTCTTTATAGCATTCGAAAAAAAATCCAACAGCTGAGAGGAAAAATAAGCAGTAGCTTCAATAAAGCGCTGAGTCAATATCAAACTGCAGATTACTTGGATGATATTCGAGAGTCCATTATTGATAACCGTCGTGTTTTGGCGGTAAAGGCCATGTATCGTCGGAAAATAAAAGGCACTATTATGGGTAGTTCCAAGACGGGCAGTATCGTATTTATAGAGCCTGAAGCTACCCATGCCCAAACCCAAGAGCTTCAAAACCTGTTGTTTGAGGAAGGGGAAGAAATTAAAAAAATATTAAGCCAACTCACAGATTTTTTTCGCCCTTACCTACCCTATCTTCAATTGCAACAGGCCTTTCTTTTAGAAATGGATATTCTTTATGCCAAGGCACGTTATGCACAAGAAATCAAGGGTTTACTCCCAAAAATGGAAACCGATTCACGCGAGTTGGAATTTATAAAAGCGTACCATCCTCTTTTGTTACAAGCACACAAACTCGAGGGTAAAATCACCCACCCTCAAGACATTCGTTTGGATACAGAGCATCGGATCATTGTCATTTCTGGACCCAATGCAGGTGGGAAGAGCATTACACTAAAAACCGTAGGACTTTTACAATTGATGTTACAAAGCGGAATGTTGATCCCTGTTCACGAGCGCAGCAAGGCCTGCCTTTTTAATCGAATTCTAACCGATATCGGAGACAACCAATCCATCGAAAACCATTTAAGTACATATTCGTACCGTTTGAAGAATATGAAATATTTCTTGCGTAAATGTGATCAAAATACACTCTTTTTGATCGATGAATTTGGAACTGGATCAGATCCAGAGCTGGGTGGGGCACTGGCAGAAGTGATTTTAGAAGATTTTTATGAACGCAATGCCTACGGTTTAATCACCACACACTACTCCAATCTAAAAGTGCTTGCTACGGAATTGCCCGCTATGATGAATGCCAATATGCAATTCGACAACCGAACGCTAGAACCAGTTTTTAAGCTAATTCTTGGCGAAGCAGGTAGCTCATTTACCTTTGAGGTAGCACAAAAAAATGGACTCCCTTTTAATCTGATCAACCGGGCAAAAAAGAAAATTGAACGTGGGAAAGTTCGCTTTGACGCAACCATTGCCAAATTGCAAAAAGAACGATCCCAAATGCAAAAAACGGGACAAAGCTTAAAAGAAAAAGAATCTAAAGCCGCTCAAGAAAGCGATCGTATGGCAGAGATGAACACCAAACTACAAACCAAACTGGTGAGTTATCAAGAATTGTTTGATCAAAACCAGCGGATGATCGTTTTAGGGAATAAAGTGAATGATATTGCAGAGCGTTTTTTTGAGAACAACAAAAAACGTCCTTTAATTTCTGAACTGCTAAAACTAGTAGAAGGTGAAAACGCTAAGCGCAAAAGAAAAACAGCTGCTGTAGCCAAAAAAGAACGAGAAAAAAAGAAACAACTCAATGAAGAAGTAGCTAAAGAAATTGAAGTTGTTCGCAAAGAAAAAAAGAAAAAAGCCAAGCAAAAAGAAGTTCCATCCAAGCCTAAACCGAAGCTTCATGTGGGAGACAGAGTACGCATGTATGATGGACGTTCAGTGGGGAGTATTGATTCCATTGAAAAAAACAAAGCCATTGTAAATTATGGCATCTTTACAACTCAGGTCAATCTTGAACTGCTGGAACTGGTAGAAGCAGTAAAATCCAAAAAATGAAACCCTTGATTCTCTTTTACGACGGACCCTGTGTACTTTGCAACTATTGGATTCGGAAATTGTGTCATTGGGACAAAAAGGATCAATTACGGTTTACTTCACTAGACAGTGAATATGCGAATGATTTCTTCAAAAACCACCCCACTCCCCTACTTGAAAAAGACGCAATTCTTAGTTGGGATTCTGAAACGGGTTATTCTTCGGAAGCGGAAGCCCTTTTTAGCATTTTAAAGCGTTTAAATGGAATTTGGAATGTCTTTCTTGTCCTGCGTCTTTTCCCCTTGTCATGGACCAATGGGTTATATCGATTCATAGCAAGAAACCGCTATATGTGGTTTGGAAAATATGAGCAATGTCCTATTCCAGAGAAAAGATTCCAACATAAATTTATTTAAAGTTGTATATTGAATTGCTAAACACCTTAAATCTTAACTAATGAAAGAATTCAAAAAATTTATCAGCAAAGGGAATGTCATAGATATGGCAGTAGGTTTAATTATGGCAACCTACTTTGGTGCCATTGTAAAGTCATTGGTCAATGATGTGATCATGCCACCAGTAGGGCTACTCCTTGGGGGAGTCGATTTTTCAGCTTTAAAATTTGTCGTTCAGGAAGCCCGGGGAGAAACCCCAGAAGTGGCGATTATGTATGGGACTTTTATCAATACCATCATCACCTTTTTAATCGTTTCTTTTGCTATTTTTATCGTTGTCAAAATGTACAACAAAGCGCAAGAACGCTTCAAAAAAGAGGAAGAAAACACCAAACCGGCAACACCTCCACAACAGGAAGTTTTACTTACAGAAATCAGAGATTTGCTTAAGAAGTAGGCGGGTCCTTTAATTTTCCAATTGATTTTCCTACGATCATGGAGACGGCTGCATCACCCGTAACATTGACGATGGTTCGGCACATATCCAAAGGGCGGTCTATGGCAAAAATCAACGCCAAACCCGCTTCGGGAATCCCTGCTTGAGCCAGTACTATAACTAGCATGACAATCCCTGCACTAGGAACAGCAGCTGTTCCAATAGAAGCCAATGTTGCAGTAAAGACAATACCTAATTGAGCAGAAAGACTGAGGTCTAATCCAAAAGCCTGAGCAATAAAAACTGCGGCAACTCCTTGGTAAACTGAAGTGCCATCCATATTGATCGTTGCTCCTATGGGCAAAACAAAACTAGCCACCTCTTCATCTACTCCCAAATTGTCTTCTACACATTCCATGGTAATAGGCAGTGTAGCCGCACTGGAGCTGGTTGAAAATGCCAACAATTGTGCAGGAGCGATTCCCCGCATAAAAAAATCAGCTTTCCGCTTAGTGAAAATGCGGACAATAATGATATAAACCACGATCATTGCTGCCAGACCCAATAAAAGTGTAATTGCATATAGGGCTAAAGCTTGAAATAACTCTAAACTAGGTGCTTCTACCACCAAAGCTGCTAGTAATGCAAATACGCCATAAGGCGCTGCAAGCATAATCAAATCAATAAGTTTGAGAATGATGACATTAAAAGAATCAAAGAATTTTTTAACCGGTTTGACTTTTTTGCTGGGCAACAAAATCATACCGATACCAAAAAACAGGGCAAAGAAGATTACTTGCAACATATTGCGGTTGTTAGAAGCAGCCAAAAAGATATTGGAAGGAACTACATCTACCAAAGCCTGTAAAGGTCCTGATTCTTGTTGTTTGGCTGCCGCAGCTTTCTTGGCTTGTGTGTCAGAAGCATAAGCTTCGACCAATTCATTTCGAGTTTCGATGCTAATTGATTTCCCAGGTTGGATTACATTCACTAAAATTAACCCGATGGTTACAGCTGTCAAAGTTGTTATTAGGTAGGTGATGATAGTACGACCACCCATTTGGGACAATTTGGAAATGTCTTTTAAATCTGATACTCCTTTGATTAAAGAAGCGAGGATTAGAGGTACTGCAATAAGTTTTAAGAGGTTGATGAAAATGGTGCCAAAGGGCTTGATATAGTCTGAAATAAACTGACTTCCATGGGGAACATAGGAGAGGAAAAGTCCAAAAAGAACCCCCAGCCCCATTCCAATTAAAATTTTCCAGTGCAATGCTAGTTTTTTCATATGTTTAAATTTTATTGGTGCGTTTACGAAGACTAAAATCAGCAAGAACTAATGCCGCCATCGCTTCCACAATAGGTACCGCACGAGGTACAACACAAGGATCGTGTCTTCCTTTGCCTTGCATAGATACTTGTTCTCCTTTAGAGTTTATCGTTTGTTGATTTTGCATAATGGTGGCAACGGGCTTAAAGGCAACATTGAAGTAAATGTCCATACCATTGGAAACACCTCCCTGGATACCTCCTGATCGGTTGGTTTGAGTTGTTCCATCAGAATTAAATAAATCATTGTGTTCGCTGCCTTTCATTTGAGTGCCTAAAAAACCACTACCGTATTCAAAACCTTTTACAGCATTGATAGATAGCATGGCTTTCCCTAGTTCTGCATGGAGCTTGTCAAATGCTGGCTCTCCTAGCCCTACTGGAACATTTTTGATAATACAGGTCACTACTCCTCCAATCGTATCTCCTTCTTTTCGAATTTGCTTGATTAAAGATTCCATTGCAGCTGCCATTTTAATATCAGGACAACGAACCGGGTTTTCCTCCACATAAGACAAATCTACTTCGGAAGGATGGGTGTCTAAAGAAAGCTTACCCACTGCAGAAACATAAGCATTTATGGACATAGGAGCTAAAAACTGCTTGGCTATAGCACCCGCGACAACACGGCTTGCAGTTTCTCGTGCAGAACTTCTCCCTCCCCCTCTATAATCGCGAATACCGTATTTTTCGTCATAAACATAATCGGCATGTGAAGGTCGATAATGGTCTTTGATATGTGAATAGTCTTTGGATTTTTGATTGGTGTTATGAATCGCGAAACCTATAGGAGTTCCCGTAGTTTTTCCTTCAAATATTCCAGAAAAAATGGTCACCTCATCGGATTCTTTACGCTGAGTTACAATAGCAGACTGCCCAGGTTTCCTTCGATTTAAATCCAGTTGAATGGCATTTAAATCCAGTTGAATCCCTGAGGGACAGCCGTCGATCACCCCTCCGATAGCCGGACCATGTGATTCTCCAAATGTGGCAAGTTTAAAAAGGGTGCCAAAAGTGTTGCCTGACATACATTCAATTATAAGCTCAAAGATAAAGGTATTGTTTGGAAAGTCTTTTGGAGTTTAATTTTTTTTAACCTTCCGAGTCTTAAAACAGCTTATTAATCAAACCAACGCACGTCTTAAAATTGTAATGGGATGTAAACTTTCCCGCTGAGTACCGTCTAAAATTTGGTGACGACAACTGGTTCCATTTGCAGCAATCAATACTTCTGCTGCTGCATTTCGGACTGCTGGAAACAAACGCTCCTCACCTACCTGCATGCTGATCTCATAGTGTTCTTTTTCATAGCCAAAAGAGCCCGCCATACCACAGCATCCTGTGTTGAGTAAACGCACAGTGTAATTTTTAGGAAGGTTTAAGATCTGAAACGTTTCCGAGGGGTTACCTAAAGCCTTTTGATAACAATGGGCATGAATTTTAACTTCTTTTGCTACAGTATGAAATTGATCTGCTTTAAGATTTCCTGCTTTTAATTCATTTGCCAAAAAAGATTCCAAAGGCAGACAATTTTGAGCCAATTCTTTTGCAGCCACAGGATCACTAGCCAATTTTAGATACTCATCAGTAAAGGTGTAAATAGCGGAAGGCTCTATGCCCACTAGGGGTGTCTCTGATGAAATACAATTTCGATATAATGCAATATTGCGATCTGCACATGCTTTAGCTTGTTTCAAAAAACCTTTGGAAATATAGGTACGTCCACTTTCCGTGGGAGGCAACATATGAACTTGATATCCCAAGCCTTCTAAAAGCGTCAAAGCATCGGCACCAATTTCAGTATCGTTATAATTGGTAAATTCGTCTAAATATAAATAAACACTTCTATTTGAATGTGTTATTTTTCTATTTTTCAATGTTTTATAAAATGATTTTTTAAGTTTAGGAACGCTTCTTTTTAGGGCAATACCCATACTTGATTTGATTTCATCTCCAATAATGGGAGTATTTAAAATCGCATTTTGTAAACTCCGTACAGGTTGTGCAATGTGATTCAATCGGCCGAAATATGCAAAGATCTTATCACGCAAGGAACTTCCGTGTGTCTTTTGATATTGATACAAAAATTCGGCTTTGTAAGTTGCGATATCAACACTACTAGGGCATTCTGTTGCACAGGCCTTACAGCTCAAACAAAGATCCATGACTTCTTTTAACTCCTTTTGGTCAAATGCATTTACTTTTTTATTTTGTGTCAGTACCGTCCGTAACACATTGGCACGTCCACGGGTATTGTGTTTTTCATCCCTAGTCGCACGATAACTGGGACACATGACTCCCGAAGGCTGTACCGAACGACATTTTCCAGCCCCATTACACTTTTCAGCAGCCCTTAGAATACCCTGATCGTCAGAAAAGTCAAAAGCTGTATTAAATTCAGGGGTTTGGTTAAGTTCCGTGCGTAAGTTTTGATCCATAGGAAGTGGATTGACGATCTTGCCAGGATTGAAGATGGAATTGGGGTCGAATACTTTTTTAACTTTTAGGAATAATTCATAATTAGCATCTCCGACCACAATCGGTATAAATTCGGAACGCACTATTCCATCCCCATGCTCACCACTTAGAGAGCCTTTGTATTTTTTAACCAATTTTGCAACAGCCAGTGTAATAGCTCGAAAGTCCTGAACTCCTTTTTTGGATTTGAGATTCAGTATGGGGCGTAGGTGTAATTCTCCTGCACCTGCATGTGCGTAATACACCACCTCTTGCTGAAACTGTACCATGAGCTTTTGAAACTCCTCAATATAGGCTGCCAATTTTGGTAAAGGAACCGCGGTATCCTCAATACAAGCCACCGCCTTATCATCACCCACCATGTTTCCCAACAGTCCTAATCCTGCATGGCGTAATTCATTTGCCAAATCAATTTCATCGCCCCAAAGAGGGACAGCAGCGTAGGCCAACTGTTGCTTATTCACTTGATCTTCCAGACGTGCTAATTGAGCCTTTAACTCTTCCTTATCTTCATGTCGCAATTCCAAAAGCAGTATTGCTTTCGGGTCATCTTGAAGGAAGAATCTGTTTTTTTGATACCCAGGGTGGTCCTTGGTACAATCTAAAATGGTCTTGTCGATTAATTCACATGTGTATAGATGGTTTTGCATTACAGGTGCCACAGCTTTCATGGCTTCTGAAATACTTTTGAAATGCAAAACCAACATCACAGTGTTTTTGGGAGGAAGGGGATCTAGCTCCAGTGTAATCGCAGTTGTAAAAGCAAGTGTCCCTTCACTTCCTGCTAAAAGTTTAGAAAGATTTAATGGCATTCCTTCGGACTTAAAAGGCTGCATCTTGATCAATTCATCTACCGCATAGCCCGTATTGCGTCGGTGAATACTTGCTTCTGGAAAATCCTTTATTATATCTTCTTGAACTTCTCTTTTAGAAAGCAATTCGAGAAAGGTTTTATAAATATTCCCTTCTAGGGTTTGAGTGGCTTTTTTTTGCTTGAGTTGTGTTTCAGAACAGTCTTCAAAATGAGCCAAACTACCATCTGATAGTACTACTTCTAGAGCACTCACTTTGTCTCGGGTTACTCCGTAACGAATCGAAGTAGTTCCTGAAGAATTGTTTCCCACCATTCCCCCTAACAAACAGAATTGTGAAGTGGATGTATTGGGTCCAAAAAACAAACCCTTTTCAGCCAAATATCGATTTAATGTATCTCTGTTAACACCCGGTTGAACGGTTACTCTTTTGTTTTCTACATCAAAATCTAGAATTTTAGTAAAATATTTTGATACATCAACCACAATTCCAGTACCTACACATTGACCTGCAAGAGAGGTTCCTGCTGCACGTGGAATAAGGCTCGTTTGGTGTTCTTGGGCAAAGGCTATTAGCTTTTGAAGATCTGTAATGGTTTTGGGAAAAGCGACTGCTAGTGGGAGTATTTTATAAACTGAAGCATCAGTGGCGTAAAGGGTTTGGTGAAGTGAATCCCATTCAAGATTGCCTTCCAAGGCTTCGTTTAGTTGTTCTAATTTTTTCTGCACCTTGTTCTATTCTTCTACTTCAATAAATATTTTATAAAGCTAAAATACGCATTAGTTTCCCATTTCCCTGCAATTGTTTAATTTAGCCATCATACAAACAGATTATGAACAAGAAATTAATTATACTGATGACTCTTGGCCTATTGGTTTCAAGCTGTCAAAATAACTCAACTACATTAAAAATTAAAGGCGCTGCTGATTTGGACGACAATAGTACAATATATCATATCGTTGCAGACCTGAATAATCAACCCACAACTTTGGATACTTTAACGGTAAACAAAGGGGTATTTAATCTTGTTACTGAGATAGCAGAGCCCAATATTCATTTTCTTCAAATTGCTGGGCAACAAGGTAGTTTTCCTTTTATAGCAGAATCGGGAACGGTCACTATTGAACTTTACAAGGATAGTCTAGGACTTTCTAAAGCTACAGGAACCCAGTCCAACGATGATTTTATGCGCTATAAATCAGAAACTAAAGTCTATATCGAATCTTTAAACGCAATTGGCAATGATCTTCAACAAGCCATGATTTTGAAAGACTCTTTAATGGCCGATGATCTTCAGCAGCAATATCAAGATGTAAGGGATCAAATTCAACAATATGAAATTGATTTTATCAAGTCGTCTTCCAATTCGTTGATTTCAATTTTAATTTTAGAACGCCTTGTTGCCAACAAGGTTATTCCTATCAATGAGGCAAATGACATGTTTGAATTGTTGAGTGATCGAATAAAGAACACACGTTCAGGTCGTGCTATTCAAAAGCAATTTGACGAACCGCCCAAGGCAGAGGTAGGTCAAGTAGCTCCTACTTTTGAGGGGCCAAGTCCAGAAGGTGCTCAATTTGCATTGGAAAATGGATTGGGCAAGGTCACGATTATTGATTTTTGGGCCAGCTGGTGTCGTCCCTGTAGGGTTGAAAATCCAAATCTAGTACAACTTTATCGTTCCAATAAAGATCGGGGTTTACGTATCGTAGGGGTCTCTTTAGATAAAGAAAAAAACAAATGGATTCAAGCTATAAAAGACGATGGTTTAGTTTGGAATCATGTATCCAATCTACAATTTTGGAACGATCCTATTGCAAAGTTGTATAAAGTATCTGCCATTCCAGCTACCTTTATTCTTGATGATAAAGGGGTCATAATTGCTCGAGACCTTAGAGGTATAGAATTATACAACAAGGTTGAGGAGCTTCTGAGCAAAATGTAATTTCTATTTCTGGTTGCGATATAACAACACTCCAGCCAAGATGAGAGTTACACTCAAAATTCCCAGCATCAACAGAGAGGTATAAATTACCTCAAAATTAAAGAGTATTGTCATCAGAATACCTCCGATTGCTCCTCCAAAATGTGCTGTATGGCCAATGTTATCGTTCTGTACTTTCATGCCATATAACGTATAGATCATATATCCTATTCCAAACAGATAACCCGGTATGGGAATAGGAATGAAAAAGAGCATCATTTCCAATTCTGGATATAAAAGCAAGGCACTAAACAACACCCCCGTTACCGCTCCACTTGCTCCTACTGCGATATAGTTCGGTTGTTTACTGTGAAATGCAAAGGCAAAACCATTTCCTGCTATCAAGCTCCCGAAATAAAGCAATACAAAAGGAATTGACCCTAGGGAATACACCACAAAAGAGACAAAAAAGTAAAAGGTTATCATGTTAAACAACAAATGGGTTGTGTTTACATGCAGAAAAGCAGAGGTCAATAATCGGAAATACTCTCCTTGATTGATTTTCTTAATTTCAAAACGATACTTGTCAAAAAAATGTTCCTGTTTAAAACCTATCAAACTGATAATCACATTGGCCGCCAAGATGAGTAAACCTATAAATGGAATGTTTTCTAGCATAAAGTCTAAAGGTCAAATACAATGCCTTGAGCCAAAGGAAGTGCATCTGAAAAGTTTAAGGTATTGGTTTGTCTGCGCATATAGACTTTCCAGGCATCGGAACCGCTCTCACGTCCTCCTCCTGTTTCTTTTTCACCGCCGAAAGCACCTCCAATTTCAGCACCCGAAGTACCAATATTGACATTGGCAATTCCACAGTCACTTCCCCAGTGCGATAAAAAGGTTTCTGTTTCGCGCATGTTGAGTGACATGATTGAGGAAGATAGTCCTTGTTTTACCTCATTTTGAATGGCGATTGCTTCTTCTAATTCACCCTCGTATTTCATAAGATAAAGAATAGGTGCAAAAGTTTCTTTGTGAACAATGTTTGCATCGTGCGAAATAATGGCCACAGCAGGTTTCACATAACATCCGCTACCGTACTCATCGGAAGAGAGTGTGCCTCCAGAAACGAGCCAGCTTCCTCCTTCTGCATCCACTTGAGTCAATGCATCCTCATACATAGCAACAGCATCAGTATCAATCAAAGGACCTACATGATTTTTTTCATTTAAAGGATTCCCAATTTGCAATTGCTGATAGGCTTTGCGTAATACTTCAGAAAACGCATCAAAAATAGACTCATGTACGATGAGTCTTCTCGTAGAAGTACAACGCTGTCCACAGGTCCCCACTGCCCCAAAAACAGCTGCTCTCATGGCAGTATCTAGGTCTGCACTAGGTGTAATGATTATGGCATTATTTCCTCCAAGTTCCAAAAGTGATTTTCCCAGTCGTGCTCCTACGCGTTGTGCTACATCTTTTCCCATTCTAGTAGATCCAGTAGCTGACAATAAAGCAATACGCTGATCCTCTGCCATCCACTTGCCAACCTCTGCGCCCCCATTGAGAACACAAGAAACTCCTTCTGGGATATTATTTTCTTGGAGAACTTCTGCAATGATATTTTGACAAGCAATACTGCACAAAGGAGTCTTTTCACTAGGCTTCCACACACAAACATTACCACAAACCCAAGCCAAAGCCACATTCCAGCTCCAAACTGCTACAGGAAAGTTAAAGGCTGAAATAATCCCTACTATTCCTAAAGGATGATATTGCTCGTACAAACGATGCGAAGGCCGTTCCGATGTCATGGTCACGCCGTGTAATTGCCTAGAAAGTCCTACAGCAAAATCACAAATATCAATCATCTCTTGTACTTCTCCCAAACCCTCTTGGAGGGATTTTCCCATTTCCCACGAAACCAATTGTCCCAGGTCTGATTTTTTCTCCCGGAGTTTATTTCCAAATTGACGCACCAATTCTCCTCGTTGTGGTGCTGGGATTTTCCGAAAATGCAAAAATGCGTGTTCAGCTCGTTCAATAAGGTCATCATAATCTTCTACAGAAGCCGTCTGAACGTTACCCAATAAACTTCCATCTACTGGGCTGTAGGAAGCTATACGAGGCCCCGATCCCATCCACTCTCTGCCTGTACTACAACCCTTTTGTTCAGATTCGACGGCTAAATTCTTTAAAATTGTTTTGATGGACATGAATGTTTATTTTTTTAATTGTGAGGTAAAAGTACTTTCAAAAATGCGATCTGCATTAGCCGTTTCAAACCCCTCTCTGCGGTGTTCTCGTCGAAGCTCAGAATTTTTTAAATGTGCAAATTCAGGAAGAGGGCTTCGCTCGGCAAACTCGACATAACTTCCGGCAATATCTCTTGATTTTTGATTTGCAAAAGAAGCGCGAACCATATTGGCAACAGAACTACTCTGTCTTAAAAGTTGATCTCCACTGGTTTTAATTTCCCCTCCAGAAGTATTCAGTTGGATTCCAATTTCTTTTAAAAAAGCATTGAAAGCTTCCAATTGATTAAACGGCTCCGGTAGGGCATGCACACTAATGGTGTAATGGTTTAAATAATAACGGTTGTAGATTACCCAAGCTGCGTATTCACTTTCTTTTAATAGCAATTCATAATCTTCAAGAGTGGGCAATTCCCAAAGTGGAGTTTGGAAATAGGTCGCAACGGCAGCTGCATCCTCTAAGTTTAGTGCATCTACTGGATCTGATGTGACCGTATCGGTATACGATCTAATGATATTTTGAGTAGATACCGATAGTTGATCCACTTTCAATTCACTAATAAAGACCCGAGGCAAATCAGGGGTTGGAGGAGCAAACCAGTAGGCATCTAGCTTTTTGGCTTCGAAATGATAAAACTCTTTTCTTTGATAACCATGCCTCAAAAATATCTTTTCAAATGAGGCGATTCCCAAATGGGGAACACCCATTGTTCGAAAGGCAACATGATCATTGATGATCTCGTTTTGATTGGTTACCATACCTTTGCGTACCATCGCATCAGTAATTTTTTTGACATCGGGTACACGTTTTACATATACTGCAAAAAGCGTATCCAAAATTTGGGTCATGGTGGTCTTGCTTTGAAATTTCACAGAGATGTGTTTTTAGAATATTTATAAAAATAAGCTTCCTGTAGGAGTTTTCAAGAATTTTTCAAAAGGAATTTCTTCTTGTTTTAAAAACCCCTTTTGAGGAAGAATTCCAGAAGCTACCATCTCTACTACAGCCACCAAAGAAGCTGCTGTAGTCCACGAAATGGCACGCCATTTTTTTCCTGCAATTTCAATGGGATGAAAGGCTTTGTAATACTCTTTTCGAGACAAGGTCATGTTTTGCCAGCCTTCTACAACTGCATATACATAAACCACATCTTCTTCAACAGGTGGTTTTGCATTGCTTAAGATACGCTCGAGTTGCTCTTTGTCTTCTTTTAAAATTAACTCATACATCAAAAAGCGCATGAGTTTTCCATGCCCTGGGTAACGTATGGTTTTGTAGTTTAACGTATCTACTTTCCCTTCAAAAGTATCGCAAAGTGTACCTAGGCCTCCCGAAGTGGTAAACGCCTCAAATTCCTGCCCCTCAATATTAATATATTCAAAACCTTCCAAGGAGGGAATAAACTTCTTTTGACCGTTGTGAATAGCCTCAGCATCATTCAAATATTCATTAATCACTCCATGTGGTGACCAAGTAAACGAATAAGCCAACTGACCGTTGGGATAACGTGGCAAAGCTCCCACACGGAGTTCAATATCTCGGAGTTGATCAAAACTATGAGTCAAATCCATTCCGATGATTCCAATCAAACCTGGAGCCAAACCACATTGAGGCGCTAAAAGAGATTCAGAGGTTTCTCCCAAAGCCTGAATGAATTTTGTGGTAGGTACATCCTCAGTTAAATCAAAATAATGTTTCCCTTCATCATGAGCCAACTGTGCAATAGGCTTATTCAAAAAATAAGGAAGTGCAGAAACTACAGCATCATGTTTAGAGATTTGATTTTTCATAAAATTCAAATCACTTACATCCCCCTGAATGCAATCAAAGGGTAAGGTATATTCATAATGGGGTTTCTTTTCATCGATAGCAGTAACATTAAAATTTTTACTCAAAAGAACGCCTACTAGACTCCCTACTTTCCCCATTCCCAATACTAAAATATGTTTCATATGTAACAAATTACGTGTTTAGTGTTATATATAAAACAAAAATAAAGTCTTTTTGATATATAAATTATGAACCCAGAGAAAGTTTTCAACAATTAAAAACGGGAGAAATGTGTACTTTTGAAAAAAAAAGTGAACGCAGTTGTCTATTATTTAAGCTTTCCACTTTTGTGGATCATATCGCGTCTACCTTTTTCCCTATTCTATTATTTTTCGGATCTCGTTTGTTTTCTCCTTTATAAGATAGTGGGCTATCGCAAATCGGTAGTTCGAAGCAATTTAAAGAGAGCTTTTCCTAAAATGCAACCCGATCAACTCCAGAGTATAGAAAAGCAATTTTACTCGCATTTGTGTGATTTATTTTTAGAAATCATTAAATCCATGGGGATGAGTAAGGAAGAAATGTTGGAGCGTTTTCAGGTCAAAAATATTGAGGTATTAAAAACCTTTGAACAGCAAAATCGTTCAATTTTTTTGATCTGTGGACATTATGCTTCTTGGGAGTGGATGATGTCTTTAGGGTATCATATTAAACACAAAGGCTATGGAATTTACAGACCCATTTCCAATCCTTATTTCGATGCTTTGATCAAAAGAATTAGAAGTCGTCACGATGCCTATATGATTCCTCAAAAACAATCTGTTTCTATCATTAAAAATAAAGAAGCAGCTGGCGAATTGGGGATCTATGGTTTTGCGAGTGATCAGTCGCCTAGACCCAAACCATTTACCTATTGGCGCTCTTTTTTAGGGGTTCACGTTCCTGTGTATACAGGTGCGGAACGTTTGGCTGTAGAGCTAGATATCCCCGTAGTTTTTGCTAAAATCAAAAGGGTGAAACGAGGCTTCTACGAGGTGGAATTTAAAACGTTGACAGACCAACCCAAATCCATGAAAAAAAATGAAATCACAGCCCTTTTTACAACATGGCTTGAAGCTCAAATAAAAGAAGATCCTAGTCAGTACTTTTGGACCCATAAGCGATTTAAATACGCTAAAACAACTGTTTAATTTCAGTGACAAAACGAGCTGCAAGTGCTGTAGCAGCCTCTTCGCTTTTGGCCTCGGTATAGATGCGAATGATAGCTTCTGTATTGGATTTACGAAGGTGTACCCATGACTCTTTAAAATCAATTTTCACGCCGTCTAGGGTAGTAATTTTTTCGCTTTCGTATTTTTGANTAATCGATTCGAGAATCCCTTCTACATTCATTCCTTCTTCTAATGTAATTTTATTTTTACTCATAAAATAGGAAGGGTAGGACGCGCGAATCTGAGCCACAGTTTGTTGTCTTTCCACCATAAGGGATAAAAACAAAGCAACCCCAACCAGTGCATCTCTACCATAGTGTAATTCAGGGTAAATCACTCCCCCATTTCCTTCACCACCAATGATGGCTCCTACCCTTTTCATCTCTGTGACTACATTCACTTCACCTACCGCACTAGCCGTGTAAGTTCCTCCGTATCTTTTGGTTAAGTCATCTAGGGCACGAGTGGAGGAAAGGTTAGATACTATAGCTCCAACTTCTTTTGAAAGAATATAATCGGCGCAGGCCACTAAGGTATATTCTTCTCCAAAAAGCTCCCCATTTTCATCAACAAACACCAAACGATCCACATCGGGATCAACCGCAATTCCAAAATCAGCTTGATGATCAATCACCGCTTGACAGAGATCGCCTAAATGTTCTTTTAAAGGCTCTGGGTTGTGAGGAAATTCCCCATTCGGAGTACAATGAATTGGAATCGTTTCCACTTGCAAAGCTTCTAAAAGTTTTGGGATAGCGATGCCTCCTGAGGAATTAACCCCATCCACGACTACTTTAAAATTTGCATTTTTAATTTTTGAGACGTCTACAGTTTTTAAAGACAAAGTGGCCTCAATATGTTTTTCTATATAATTCGGATCAGATTTTACAGTTCCTAAAGCATCAATTTCTGCGTACTGAAAATCTTCAGCTTGTACACTTTCTAAAATCGTAGCTCCAGCTTCAGCATTAATAAATTCTCCATCAGCATTCAACAATTTTAAGGCGTTCCATTCTTTGGGGTTGTGACTTGCCGTTAAAACGATGCCCCCTTGTGCGGCTTCCATAGGAACCGCAATGGCTACAGTAGGAGTAGTGGAAAGCCCTAAATCAATGACATCTACTCCCATTCCCACTAAAGTTTGATTTACCAAAGCATGGACCATAGGTCCCGATATTCGCGCATCTCTTCCCGTCACAACGGTGAGCTTTCCCTTGTTTTGCTTCTTTAGCCACTGGGCATAAGCGCTTGTAAACAAAACTATATCTAATGGAGTTAAGTTGGTTTCTGTCTTCCCCCCTATAGTTCCCCGAATACCTGAAATGGATTTAATTAAGGTCATTGGTTTGATTTTTTATTTGAACTGCAATTTAATTCATAATCGGTAAAAATAAATTGATATCCCATGATAATTCTATCAAACTCCTGAATAGATTAGGAGTTTTTTTAGCATGGTGGAAAGAATCATACACGAACATTTGGATTAAGAATCTATAAAATTCGAGTTAAATAGATTAGTTCAATCGAAGTTTTATTTATTGATTTATTCCATATATTAAATAAAATCTAGGGTTGGAGCAAATTCCAATAGAGCAAAATCTCGGAATAAATAAATTTCCATTGAGTTCGGAGTCCCTACCAATTCCTATCCACTCTAGAAGCATTAACAACGAAAAGTAACCATTGGGTTTTGTAATGGGAACCTTATTTTGCAACATCAAAAAAGCATATCTGAAAACCTTAATCGTTATTAATTGATCGCTTTTTGGAGTTAACAAGTTGGCACCTGAAATTAAAGAAAATAGCGACCAAAAAACTACATTTACAAAGTGAATTTTTTAGCCCATGTTTATTTATCGGGAGACCACACAGAATTAGCCATCGGGAATCTTATTGCAGATCGTGTAAAAGGCAAAAATATGGATTGGCTTCCACTGGAAATGCAAAAAGGTGTTTTGCTGCATCGAGCCATTGATCAGTTCACAGACCAGCATCCTCTTTTTAAAGGTTGTGTAAGCTTACTATTTCCAAAATACCGTCACTACAGCAGAGTTATAGTGGATATGTATTTTGACCATTTTTTGGCAGTACATTGGAAGCAATTTCACAAAATACCACTTCAAGATTATGCAAATAGTTTTTACCAAAAACTCCAAGAGGCAGCTGTTGACTTTCCAGAGCCCCTCCAAAAATTTAGTAATGCACTCATTCTTCACAATTGGTTTGCACAATATCAAACCATCTCAGGACTGCGAATGATTTTAAAACAAATGGAACAACGTACGCGCTTTCCTTCAAATTTGGCAGCTTCCACTAAGGATTTAGAAGAAAATTATTCCTATTTTGAAGGGCAATTTTTTGAGTTTATGAGTGCGTTAATCTCCTTTACAAAAACAAAAACTATCACTTTATGAAATCTATTTTTAAAAGAACAATGAATGTCAACTTTTTGTTGATGGGCATACTCCTGCTGAGCTGCACTTCTCCAAAGCCGATTAAGGGTGCCGTTGTGAGTGCCAGAGAAGAAGCCTCAGCTATCGGAGTGGAGATAATGAAGCAAGGAGGCACCGCCTTTGATGCGCTAATTGCCACAGATTTAGCCCTCACCGTATGTTATCCCAATGCGGGAAACATCTCTGGAGGAGGTTTTTTGGTATATCGAACTGCTGAAGGAAAAGTAGGAAGTTTAGATTACCGCGAAAAAGCTCCTATGGGAGCATCCGCAGATATGTATTTAGATGAACAAGGAAACGTCATGCCTGGAAAAAGCACACTAGGAGGATTGGCCGTAGGAGTTCCCGGAACAGTAGCCGGCTTGGCGGCAATTCATAAAAAATTCGGAACCTTACCTTGGGAAGATTTGGTGCAACCTGCCATCGACTTGGCAAGAAAGGGCTACTTCGTAACTAAAAAACAACAGCGAAGTTTTGAGAGTAAAAAAGAAGATTTTATTGCTGTAAATGGACCCGATACCTTTTATGCACAAGATTTTAAAGCAGGAGATCGAGTACAAAATACGGCCTTAGCAGAAACCCTGGAGCGTATAGCCAAATATGGTAAGGCAGGTTTTTACCAAGGTCCGGTAGCAGAAGACCTAGTGAATCGGGTTATGGAAACAGGAGGAGTAATCACATTAGAAGATCTCTTGGCTTATGAGCCTGTATGGAGAGATCCTATTAATTTCCAATACAAGGATTTGAATATTTACGCTATGGGACCTCCTTCTAGTGGTGGCATTTGTCTCGCTCAAATCATGAAAATGATTGAACCCTACAATGTGGGACAATACGATCATAATTCCAAAGAAGCCATGCAGGTGATTGTTGAAGCCGAACGGCGTTCTTATGCAGATCGAAGTTTGTATTTAGGAGATCCTGATTTTGTCAACGTCCCTAAGGACAGCCTTCTGGATGTTACTTATTTGAACAAAAGAATGAATTCTTTTACTTTCGAAAAAGCAACCAAATCAACCGATATTGCCCCAGGAAGTATCCAATGGGAGGAAAGTGAAGAAACAACCCACTACTCTATCGTGGACCCCTTGGGGAACGCTGTAGCCGTAACAACTACACTTAATGGGAGTTACGGTTCCAAAGTATTTGTTGAAAATGGAGGCTATTTTCTCAATAACGAAATGGACGATTTTAGTAGTAAGCCAGGGGTACCTAATATGTTTGGACTGATCGGCGGCAAAGCCAATGCGATTGCACCCCAGAAGCGAATGCTTAGCGCTATGACTCCCACTATAGTGGAACGCAATGGGAAATTGGCCATGGTAGTAGGAACCCCTGGAGGATCCACGATCATCACCTCTGTATTACAAACCATACTCAATGTATATGAATTTGATATGGACGTGCAAAGTGCTGTATCTGCAGCACGTTTCCACCATCAGTGGCTTCCCGATGTAGTGGTTTTTGAACCTGGACAATTTAATCCATCCCTAATTAAATCGCTTCAAGACAAAGGTTACAACATCAAAGAAGAATACAGTCGAATCATAGGACGTGTAGATGCCATTCAAATTTCTGAGTCAGGAGAGATCACTACTGGGGCAGATCCTAGAGGAGACGATACAGCAGTTCCTCTTTATTAAATGATAAATGAACGTATAGAGTGCATATTATATTCTATTTTTGTAGCCTAATGCTATGAAAAGAAACACGGATACCATACGCATAGAAGGGGCACGCGTGCACAACCTAAAGAATCTTATGCTAGACATCCCTAGAGATCAATTGGTGGTGATCACAGGGCTTTCTGGTAGTGGCAAATCCTCTCTTGCTTTCGATACTATTTACGCCGAAGGACAGCGCCGATATATGGAAACTTTTTCTGCATATGTACGCCAATTTTTAGGTTCTATGGAACGCCCAGAAGTCGATAAAATAGACGGTCTCTCTCCTGTTATAGCTATCGAACAAAAAACCACCTCCAAAAGCCCTCGCTCTACTGTTGGTACCATTACTGAGTTATACGATTATGTACGTCTGTTATTCGCTCGGGTGGGAACCGCATACAGCTATATTTCTCAAGAGAAAATGGTCAGTTATACAGACTCCCAAATTCAAAAATTGATTTTCGAAGAATACTTGGGAAAGAAAATCACCTTACTCTCCCCCATCGTGAAGTCTAGAAAAGGTCACTATCGAGAGCTGTTTGACTCACTTTCACGTCAGGGATTTTCAAAAGTTAGGGTGGATCAAGAGGTGATGGATTTAAGTCCTGGAATGAAAGTAGATCGTTACAAAACTCACGATATTGAATTGGTAATAGACCGTTTTACAGTAAAGAAAGACGACGTCTTTCTCAAACGACTGGAAGCCTCCATGACAACAGCTATGCATTACGGACAAGATATCCTAATGATTCTTGATATGGAGGTAAACACTGCGCGTTATTTTAGTCGCAATCTTATGTGTCCTAGTTCAGGAATTTCCTATCCTGCCCCAGAGCCCAATACCTTTTCATTCAATTCTCCAAAGGGTATGTGTCCTGACTGTAAAGGTTTAGGCGTTCAGCACAAGGTTAATTTTGAAAAACTAATCCCAGACAGTAGCCTTTCCATCTCACAAGGAGGTATTGCCCCCATGGGAACCAAAAAAAACAACTGGACTTACAAACAAATTGAAACCATAGCTACCTGTTATAATTTCTCATTGACAGATCCAATTACAAAGATCCCGGAAAAAGCCATGGAAATAATCCTCAAAGGAAGTCGAGAAAAATTTGAGATTCCATCCAAAACTTTAGGCGTTACACGTACTTACAAAATTGACTTTGAAGGCTTTGAAAATTATATTCAAAATGCCTATGAAGAAGCTGCTACAGCAAGCATCAAAAGATGGGCAGGTGGGTTTATGGACAGTAATCAATGTACAAGTTGCAATGGATCTCGATTGAGAAAAGAAGCGTTGCATTTTAAAATTCACGAAACTACCCTTGCTGATTTGATCACAATGGATTTAAAAGATCTCTTTGATTGGATTCAGCAATTGGCACAACACTTAACTGAAAACGAAAAGAAGATTGCAACAGAAATCATCAAAGAAATTACTGTTCGATTGCAATTTCTTTTGGACGTGGGATTGGAGTACCTCCAACTCAATCGTTCATCGAAATCCCTATCGGGAGGAGAAGCGCAACGAATTCGATTGGCGACGCAAATAGGATCTCAACTGGTTGGGGTGCTTTATATTTTGGACGAACCTAGCATTGGACTTCATCAGCGAGACAACAATCGTTTGATAGATTCTCTGACATCACTCAGAGATTTGGGAAATTCAGTTTTGGTAGTAGAACACGACAAAGACATGATGTTGCGTGCAGACCACCTGATCGACATGGGGCCCTTGGCGGGTAAAAATGGTGGAGAAATAATCTCTCAAGGAACTCCTGAGGAAACGCTCAAGAAAGACACTTTAACAGCAAACTACCTGAATGGAAATTTGCAGATTAGCATTCCCGAGGAAAGAAGAAAAGGAAATGGTCTAAAAATAAAACTCAAAGGATGCCAAGGGAATAATTTAAAAAATGTATCCATTGAAATCCCTCTTGGTCTGATGATCGGAGTTACAGGCGTTTCGGGAAGTGGAAAATCAACTTTGATCAACGAAACCCTCTATCCTATTCTGAACCAGTATCTATATCGTGGTGTAAAAATACCCATGCCCTATGAAAGTGTGAAAGGTCTGGAACACATAGACAAGGTAGTAGATATCAATCAGAGTCCTATCGGTAGAACCCCTCGGAGTAATCCCGCCACCTACTGTGGGGTATTTAGCGAAATAAGAAACTTATTCACCCAAACTCCAGAAGCTCAAATACGCGGATACAAGCCAGGACGTTTTAGCTTTAATGTGGTGGGAGGGCGCTGTGAAACCTGTCAAGGTGGGGGAATGAAAGTCATTGAAATGAATTTTCTTCCCGATGTGTATGTGGAGTGTGAAAGTTGTCAAGGAAAGCGATTTAATCGTGAAACCTTGGAAATTCGTTACAAAGGAAAGTCCATATCTGATGTGTTGCAAATGTCAATCAATGAAGCCTGTCGTTTTTTTGAACCCATTCCAAAAATCTACAGAAAATTGAAAACCATACAAGATGTTGGTTTGGGTTACATCAATCTGGGACAATCCTCCACTACCCTTTCTGGTGGGGAAGCTCAGCGAATCAAACTTGCTACAGAACTCTCTAAAAAAGACACAGGAAAAACTTTTTATATTTTAGACGAACCTACAACAGGACTTCATTTTGAAGATATTCGAGTACTTTTAAATGTATTGAATATTTTAGTGGACAAAGGGAATACGGTTTTAATTATCGAACACAATTTAGATGTAATCAAACAAGTGGATTACGTTTTTGATATGGGACCTGAAGGAGGACGTTATGGAGGTGAATTGCTCTGTGAGGGGACACCCGAATCCCTTTTAAACTTCACTAAAAGTCATACCGCTAGATTTTTAAAAAAAGAATTTGAAAATGCATTAATTCCCCAAAAAATATGAATGAATTACCAAAAAAAAATTGGAATGAAATAAAAAGCAATGACTCTTGGGCACTATTCAAGATCATGAGTGAATTTGTCCATGGCTATGAAAAACTTAGCGCCATAGGCCCCTGTATATCCATTTTTGGTTCTGCTCGAACACCTTCCGATCATCCCACCTATCATCTTACTGTTGCAATAGCAAAAACAATTGCAGCTTCTGGGTACGGAATTATTAGTGGTGGTGGGCCCGGAATCATGGAAGCCGCCAATAAAGGAGCTAAAGAAGCAGGAGGGATTTCGGTTGGGTTAAACATCAATCTCCCAATGGAACAAGACAGTAATCCCTACATTGATCAAGATAAACTTATTGATTTTCAATACTTTTTTGTCCGTAAGGTCATGTTCGTAAAATACGCTCAGGGCTTTGTCGTTATGCCTGGAGGAGTAGGCACTTTAGATGAACTCTTTGAAGCTTTTACACTTATCCAAACTGAAAAAGTCACTAAATTCCCTATCATATTGGTAGGAAGTGACTATTGGAAAGGGTTGATTGATTGGATCAAAGAAAAACTTTTAGGTGCGAAGAACATCAGTCCTGAAGATTTAGACTTGTTTGAGGTAGTAGATACTGTAGAAGAAGTAATGGAATGCCTAGAGCGGTTCTATAAAAAAGATAATTTTAAGCCCAATTTTTAAATGTCCAAGACTCCATTTTTAAGTTTTTATGCTTTTTTGCTTGTTGTATCGATTAGCTGGAGTCAAACGCGTTATACTATTGATGTTGAGTTGGATGTGGAAAATCAATCTTTGATAGTCTCCCAAACCATTACCTTTCAAAATCCAAGCGAACAATCCCTTTCGAAAATTTACTTAAGTGATTGGGGAAATTCCTACCAAGGAACCCATTCCCCTTTAGCAAATCACCTCGCCAACCAATTTAATCGCAGTTTTTATTTGAAAGCCAAAAGCAAATTGGGATCCACTAGCATTCAAGAACTCCAACATGCACAAAAAGAAGTCAACTGGACTCGAGTTGAAAATCAATTGGATCTGATTGAGATCGAATTGGATGACGCCATTGCCCCAAAGCAAGAAATTACTTTCAGTTTGCGTTATGTGGTAAAAATTCCAGACGATAAATTTACAGGTCTGGGAGTCAACGCAGATAATCGCTACTTTTTAAGAAACTTTTTTATCAGTCTCACGCCGTATAGGAACAATAAGTGGTTATTACACAGTAACTTGGGGTTGCGAGACAACAGTCGATTACCTTCACAGTATTCTGTGAATTGGACCTACCCCAACAACTACATTTTAACCAGCAACTTAGATTTAGTTTATAACTTCAACGATACAACAAAAGGTTTAAAAAATTCGAAATGGAACGGAACAAATGTCTCGAGTCCTGATTTTATTTTGGATACAGAAAATAAATTTCAAAGCATATTATTAGATGATGGGTTTACTATAGTAACTGATATTTTACCCAATAAAAACACTGAGGTCAGTCTCAAAGCGTCTCTTGAAAAAATACATCAATTTGTTGGAACCTTCTTGAGTCCTTTAGATCAAAAAAAACTACTTGTATTAAGGAAAGACTATGCGAAAAACCCTTTGTTTGGCATCACCAAAGCGCCCTCTTTTTTAAATCTTTTCAGCGATGCCTTTGTCTTTGAAACAAAATTCATCAAAGCCTATCTGGCTTCTTATTTGCATGAATTGTTTCGTATTGACAAGCGGAAAGAGCATTGGATTCCGGGTGGCATTCAAACCTATGTCATGATGAAATACGTGGAAACCTTTTATCCTGATAGTAAATTCTTGGGTACACTCAATGAGTTGAATTTTTTAGGATTTCGTCCTTTTAAGGGATACAGTGCGACTCAAATAGGGTTTAATGAAAGTTTTTCTTTTATTTATGAATGGGCGGAACATGGCAATCGGCAGCAATCCGATACCCTTGGAAGAGAACAATTTACAAAATCCAACGAACTCATAAACTCACCTTATCATGTAGGTTCGGGCTTGTTTTATTTGGATCAATATTTAGGAGAAAAGCTTCTTACTGAAGGACTTTATGCTTTTTCTCAAAACCGAGGTGAACAATCCTTTGAAAAAATTCTAGAAGAAAAAAGCGGGAAAAATCTAGATTGGTTTTTTGGGAATTACCTTTCCGATCGAGAAGCATTTGATCTTTATTTTAAAAATATCCTTAAAAACAAACAATCCCTTTTTGTAACGATTAGTGAAAAAAACAACAAATCGGTTCCTTTTAAACTAGATTTCATCAAAAATGATAGCATTGTAAAGGAACAATGGATTCATCATAGAGGAAAAGATACCATCATTCAATTGAAAAGAGAGGATATTGATTTTTTAGCGATCAATTCCAATCGATTTCTACCTGAGAAAAATCGACTTAACAACTGGAAGTATCTGAAATCTTCTACGGGATTTAAACCGCTACAATTCACTTTTTACGGAGATAGTGAAAATTTGAAACGCAATCAAATATTCTATCATCCCATTTCAGATTTTAATGTGTATGATGGATTTACAGGAGGTATGCGAATTTACAACACTCGAGTAAAAAACCAACCTTTTGAGTTGGACTTACATCCCCAATATTCGTTTAAAGAAAATGATTTTGTAGGCTTTTTTAGAACTCGCTACCGCTTTATCAATCACAAAAGTAAAAACTACCTTAACCAAGCCTTTATCACTGGAAAAAGCTATCACTATAACACCAATTTGCGTTACACTTCTATTCAGCCTTCTTTTTCCATGTACTTTAGACCCCTAGATTTAAGATCCAATAAAAGACAACAATTAAATATTTCATGGTACAACGTGTTTCGCGATCGAGATCCTGAAGTTCAAGTCAATCCCGACTACAGTGTCGTGAGCTTATTGCATGCCTATAACAATGAAGATGCTGTCAATAAATTTTCTACCAGCTCTAATCTTGAGGTTGCGGATAAGTTTGGTAAAATCTATTTCACCAGCCGGTATCGAAAACTCTTTCCCAGTGGTCGCTATTTTGCCCTGCGTTTTTTTGCGGGAAAATTCCTTTGGCATAACACTACGCAAACCCAATATTTCGATTTCAATCTAAACCGTTCCCCCGATTATTTATTTCGTTACGACTATTTAGGTCGTTCAGATGAAACTGGTATTTGGAGTCAACAATTTGTTCCTGCAGAGGGTGGATTTAAGTCCTTTTTTGATGATCAATCTTATGCCAATAACTACATGGCTTCACTTAACGCCTCCATTGGGATTTGGAAATGGATTGAACTTTACGGAGATGTAGGGGTTTTAAAAAACATCAACGAAAAGCCCTTAGGTTTTTTTGATTCGGGAATTAAACTCAATCTCGTTCCCGACTATTTCGAAGTCTTTTTTCCATTGTATTCATCCAATGGCTTCGAACCTACCCAATCGCGCTACGCTACAAAAATTCGATTCCTTTTTTATCCCCGTCTAAGTACTCTCAGTAGTTTATTTACACGTAAATGGTTTTAAACGAACACATTACACTCAACTGATTTCATCACTTTTGAACTCTCCGTTAGATCAGTCATTTTTTTGTATTTTTGGGGCGAATTATGGAGTTAAGAAACCAAGAAGAAGACCTCAAAATTTCATTTGATGCTTTTAAAGCACAGGTCCTTTCGGATTACAAAATTGCAGTTACTAGCAGAGAGTGTAGTATCTTAGGAAGACGTGAGGTATTCTCTGGAAAGGGAAAATTTGGAATTTTTGGAGATGGAAAAGAATTGCCTCAACTGGCAATGAATCATTTTTTCAAAAAAGGAGACTTCAGATCGGGTTACTACAGAGACCAAACTCTTCTGATGGCACAAGGTCTGTTGACAGTTTCCAATATTTTTTCGGCATTATATGCGGACTTAGATCTGGATCGTGAACCCATGTCAGGTGGACGACAGATGGGAGGACACTTTATGACTCCCAGTAGAGATGAATCTGGGGAATGGTTAAATTTAATGGAACTCAAAAATCACAGTGGTGACATCTCTCCCACGGGCTCTCAAATGCCGCGTTTACTGGGTTTAGCACAGGCTTCAAAAATATATCGCAATCTCAAAACCAAAAACGCTAAAAACTTCTCAAACAACGGTAATGAAATTGCTTGGGGCACTATTGGTAATGCAAGTACTAGTGAAGGTATGTTTTTTGAAACAATCAATGCTGCAGGTGTGCTTCAAGTGCCAATGGTAATTAGTGTTTGGGATGACGGTTATGGAATTTCAGTCTCTAACAAAGACCAAACTACTAAACAAAGTATCTCAGAGGCTCTTAAAGGTTTTCAACGCACCCAAAGCAAAACAGGTTTTGAAATTTTAACCGTAAAAGGTTGGGATTATCTTGCACTGATCGAAACCTATGCGTATGCTTCAAAAATCGCAAGAAAAGAGCATGTACCTGTATTGATCCATGTCACAGAGCTTACCCAACCTTTAGGGCACTCATCGTCAGGATCGCACGAACGATATAAATCAAAAGCGCGTTTGGAATGGGAAAAGGAATATGATTGTAATTTAAAAATGCGTACCTGGATCATCCAAGAAGGACTTGCTAACGAGACAGAGCTTGAGAATCTTGAGAAAAAAATTATTAGTGAAGTACGGACTGAACGTAGAGAGGCTTGGAATGCCTATCAAGCTCCCATTTTAAAAGAGCTTGAAAAATTAATGAACTTTGAATCGTCTCTCAAATCCGAAACACATAATGATCCTAAAGTACAGTTAATTTTTTCTCAAATTGAACAAAATCAGGAATTGAGTTTTAAAGATCTCATTTCTGTTGGCAGAAAAATCAATTTGCTATTAGCAAAATACCCCCAAGCCAATGTACAGGAGTTCAAAAACTGGTATCAAACACTTTACAACACCCTAACTTCAAAGATTTCCTCAAAACTCTACACTGTTTCCAAGGAAAAACTACTTGCCTTTGAAAGTACTCCACCCATTTATAATGAAGACAATCCTCTGGTAGATGGCCGTATCATCATACGGGATAATTTTGATGCTCTTTTCAAAAAATATGACACACTACTTATGTTTGGGGAAGATGTCGGAAAAATTGGAGATGTGAATCAGGGAATGGAAGGTCTTCAGAAAAAATTTGGAGATATTCGGATTGCAGATACAGGGATTAGAGAAGCAACAATCGCTGGTCAAGGCATTGGACTTGCTCTCAGAGGGCTGCGTCCTATAGCAGAAATTCAATATCTCGACTATATACTGTATTGTTTACAAATTTTAAGTGATGATCTTGCCACCATGAGTTTTAGGACATTGGGACGCCAAATCGCTCCGCTTATTATTCGTACACGTGGGCATCGCCTGGAAGGTATATGGCATTCGGGTTCTCCCATGGGTGGATTGATACATCTACTTAGAGGGATTCACGTTCTTACACCCAGAAATATGACCCAAGCAGCAGGCTTTTATAATACGCTTTTACAAATCGATCAACCTGCAGTTGTCATTGAATCACTAAACGGATATCGACTAAAAGAAAAACCTCCAATTAATCTTGGTGAGTTTACTGTTCCACTTGGGAAAATTGAAATCATTTGTGAAGGTACAGATGTAACAGTAGTGTCTTATGGTTCCACTTTAAGAATAGTAGAAGCGACTGCCAAAAAACTCTTACAAGAAGGGATTTCAATTGAAGTAATTGATATTCAAAGTCTTATACCATTTGATTTGAATGAAGAGATTAAGGAAAGTGTAGCCAAAACAAATAGGGTATTAATTGTAGATGAAGATGTTCCTGGTGGTGCCTCTTCTTATATTTTACAGCAGTTGATTGAAAAACAAAACATTTTTAATCTGCTGGATGTCGCACCAAAATTGTTATCCTCCAAAGCACACCGACCAGCCTACGGGAGCGATGGAGATTATTTCTCCAAGCCTTCCGAAGATGATATTTTTGAAGCGGTGTACTCCATTATGAATGAATCCAATCCGCAGGATTTTCCACTTTAAGTTTTTGTAAAAGTTAAAGTGAGAACAATTTCAGAAGAAGTGTTTCCAAAATTTCCTTAGGGCTCTGATTTACAGCGTCAATTCCTTTGCTTTTTAAATCGGCTTCCATGACAAACTCCATGGCCTGAGTCAGTTGACGCATAGAAAATCGATTTGCAGCGACTTGATACTCTTTAATGAAATAAGGGCTTATCCCTAGTGATTTAGGGTCACTCCCTATACCTTTCAACAAGAGTAGTTTTTGAAAATATGCATGTAAAGTGGCCAAGGTAAGCACGAGGGGATGATCTTTTGGATTTCTTGTAAGGTATTGAATGATTTGAAATGCTTTTGAAAACTGACCGAGACCAATGGCTTTTTGCAATTCAAAACTATTGAATTCCTTACTAATTCCGATATACTTCTCAATATGCTCTCGACTTACAATTTCCCCATCAGCAACCACAAGCTTTAATTTTTTCATTTCGCTTTCCAAACGACTTAAATTAGCTCCGATATAGGCGACGAGTAGTTCAATCGCTACAGGTTCCATTTGAAGCTTTAAAACACGGGCTTGGTCGCTAATCCAAGGGGCAAGTTGATTGTCGTAAAGAGGCTTTACTGTGAGTACTACTCCAGATTTCTCTATGGCTTTGTACAATTTTTTTCTTTTGTCAAAAGGTTTGTTTTTATAACAAATCACAACCACAGTTTGAGGCATGGGTTGTGCAGCATAAGTGGCGAGAAGATCAAATTGAGAAACATTCATAAATTGTGCTTCTTTGACCACCACTACATTGTATTGGGACAACATAGGGTAACGCTTCGCGGTTTCAATGATTTCAGAAGCTTGGGCTTCTTTTCCGTAAAATAGGCTATAGTCAAAATCCTTAGAGGCCTCATGAACAAGCTTGTCGGTCAAGGCTTTAAGAATAGCGTCGATATAAAAGGATTCATTTCCCGACAGCAGATAAACTGGAGAAAATTGTTCTTTTTGTATCTTGGAAAGTAGCGTGAAAAACGCTTGCATTATAAAAATTTATTGCACTTTTACAGCATGGATCAACTCAATTTTCCATACTATAAGTTAAATCTCAAAAATAGGGAAAATAAACCCTATATCTTCGATCGAGTGCGTAAAAAATGGTTGCTTTGTACACCGGAAGAATGGGTTCGTGTTCATTGTGTAAACTATCTTATTGAAACCAAAGGATATCCCGCCTCTTGGATGCGTATAGAACAAGAATTTCGAGTCTTTGACACTAGAAAACGTTTTGACATAGTCGTTTCTGATGCTACCATGAAACCTCATGTTTTGGTTGAATGTAAGGCTCCTTCCGTTCCAATCGATCAAAAAACCTTTGACCAAATAACAAGATACAACCTTGCACTACAATGTCAATATTTAATGGTTAGCAATGGACTGAATCATTATTTTTGTGAAATGAATTTTGAAGAAAATCAACTTATATTCATTGAAACGCTTCCTGATTACAGTTTTACTATATGAAATCAATTGCATTAGTGGTATTGAATTACAATGGGCTAGAATTGTTACAACAGTTTTTGGGTGATGTCATTGCGCACAGTCCTGAAGCGGATGTGGTTCTTATTGACAATCATTCTACTGATGGTTCTACCGACTGGTTTAAAACCCATCATCCTGAACTTCAATGTATAGAGTTGGATAAAAATTACGGCTATGCCGGGGGCTATAATGAAGGGCTTAAACATGTAAAACATCGTTTTTATGGGTTACTTAATTCTGACTTATGGGTTCCCCGCCAATGGCTACCTCCCCTACTTCATCAATTTGAATTACAACCGGAGGTTGCCATTCTGCAACCTCATATTCTAGACTACAATAAAAAATCTCATTTTGAATACGCTGGAGCAGCAGGCGGCTACATCGATCAGTACGGACTTCCGTTCTGTAGAGGTAGAATACTTAAAACCATTGAACAAGATACTGGTCAATACGATCAAGTTGATACCATTTTCTGGGCAAGTGGAGCCTGTTTTTTGATTCGAAGTGAGGTGTTTTGGAAACTCGAAGGCTTTGATATTGACTTTTTTGCACACCAAGAAGAAATCGATCTGTGTTGGCGTGCCTTCAATCAAGGCTATAAAACACAATCGGTTGGGACTTCAAAAGTATACCACGTAGGAGGCGCTACACTAGCTCCGTCCGTACAGAAAGTATTCTTAAACCATAGAAATTCACTGTATATGTTGGCAAAAAATCTTCCAAAGCAAAAACGATTTTTGATACTCCTCACAAGACTTACTTTAGATGGGTTTATTGGGTTGGGATATTGTATCCAATTCAAATTTCTACATACATGGGCAATAATTCGCGCCCATTTCGAGTTTTATAGAACATTCAAACGCATGATAAAAAAGGGGAATGGTCAACCGCGAAAGACCAATTATTTTTTTAGTAACAACATATTGTCAAACTATTTTTTGAAGAGAAGATTATATTTCAGCAATTTGGATAAAAAATTTAAATAAATTCATTTAATTTGTAATAATTAAAAAACTTAATCAAATTCACTATGAAAAAAGCAGTCGCTTTAATGATAACGGGAGTGTTATTGGCCTCCTGTGTATCTCAAAAAAAATTCACGGAATTAGAAGAATTACAACAAAACACTAAAAATCTTTTGGATTCTACAACAGTTCAGTTGAACTCATGTAACGAAGAAAAGGAAGCTGCATTAGCTCAACTTGGTACATTGACTGAACAGAATCAATTCTTAAAAGCAAATAACCAAGATTTAATTAACAATATTGGTAATCTGACCACTCTATCTAAAAAAGGAGCAGACAACTTGGAACGGTCTCTTGAGAGTATGAAAGAAAAAGACATACGTATTCAGCGTATGCAAGATGCTGTAACGAAAAAAGATTCTGTAACTCTTGCCTTGGTCACTAGCTTAAAAGGAGTGCTCGGAAATATGAGTGATGAAGACATTGAAATCAATGTTGAAAAAGGAGTCGTATACGTTTCTATTTCTGACAAACTTTTGTTTAGAAGCGGAAGCTATACAGTAACAAGCCGAGCTAGAGAAGTTCTAGGGAAAGTTGCTAAAGTAGTAAATGACAAGCCTGAACTCGAATTTATGGTAGAAGGACATACAGACAACGTACCGATCAATAAAGACGGTATCCAAGACAATTGGGATCTTTCTGTAATGCGTGCTACTGCTGTAGTTCGAATCTTGGAAAAAGACTTCGCTGTAGCTCCTTCTCGTATGACTGCTGCAGGACGTAGTTACTATCTTCCTATAGCTGATAATGATACGGCAGCAAACCGCGCTAAGAATAGAAGAACACGTATAGTGGTACTTCCTAAATTAGATCAATTTTACGACCTCATTGAACAAGGAATGAAGGCTGCAAAATAATTTAAGCTTTTACAATTTTTAAAAAGGGTTACCTACGGTAGCCCTTTTTTATTTTTAATACATTTGAATGATTTTTTTAGAAAAAAATTATCGTCGATACTGTACTTTTAGGACATGAAAATTCAAGATAACTTGACGGAATTAAAATCGAGTCTCCCAGAGGAGGTATCCTTGGTTGCTGTTTCTAAAACGAAGCCTGAAAGTGACCTTATGGAGGTCTATGAAGTAGGACAACGCATTTTTGGTGAAAATAAAATCCAAGAAATGGTTTCCAAATGGGAACAACTCCCTAAAGACATCCAATGGCATATGATCGGACATGTGCAGACAAATAAAGTGAAATACATAGCTCCTTTTGTGGATACCATTCATGCTGTAGATCGTATCAAGGTTTTAAATGAAATACAAAAACAGGCAGAAAAGAACAACCGTACCATCTCCTGTTTAATTCAAATTTGTATTGCAACAGAAGACACCAAATTTGGTTTGGCTGAATCTGATCTGGATGCGATGCTGGAAGCAGCATCTAAGTGTAAAAATGTTAGAATTAAAGGATTGATGGGTATGGCTAGCTTTACTTCAGATACTGAGCAAATAAGAGCTGAATTCAAAAAACTAGCACATCTTTACAATCAACACCCCGAATTTGAAATATTATCTATGGGTATGAGCGGTGATTATCCCATTGCAATTGAAGAAGGATCTAATATGATTCGTGTAGGGAGTAAGATTTTTGGAGAACGGAATTACTAAGCATGTACGCCATACTGGATATCGAAACTACGGGTGGAAATTACGATGAAGAAGGAATAACTGAAATAGCCATCTATCGTTTTGACGGGGAACAGATTACAGATCAATTCAGCAGTTTAATCAATCCCCAGAAGAGCATTCAACCCTTTGTGGTAAAACTGACAGGAATCAACGAAAAGATGTTAAAAAATGCTCCGAAATTTTACGAAGTAGCCAAACGAATTGTGCAAATCACCGAAGACTGTATTTTGGTAGCACATAACGCTGCGTTTGATTATCGGATATTGAATACAGAATTTAGAAGGCTAGGATTTGCCTATGAACGAAAAACTTTGTGCACTGTAAATTTATCCCAAGAATTATTGCCAGAACAGCCTTCTTTTAATCTGGGAAAACTGATCCGTAATTTGGGTATTCCTTTTGCAAATCAACACCGTGCTCATGGCGATGCTCAAGTTACTTTAAAACTTTTTGAACTTCTTTTGGAAAAGGACACGCAAAAGCAAATCATCAAAAAACACATCCAGTATTTAAACCCCAATAAAGCCCCTTCACAATTCCTTAAAATCATTGATGGATTACCCTCTGAAATGGGTGTTTACTACATCCACAACAAGGACAATGAAATTGTGTATATCGGAAAGAGCAACAATATCAAAAAAAGAGTATTGAGTCATTTTACGGGGAAACAAAAAAAGGCAATCTCCCTTCAAAAAGAAGTAGCACAAGTCACGTATGCCTTGACTGGAGGGGAACTCGTGACCCTCCTTAAAGAACAAAATGAAATCAAAATCAACACCCCCTTGTTCAACAAAGCGATGAAGTATCGTATTTTTCCAATGGGAATAAGAATCGATCGTTCAGAAGAATACCCGAAGTTGATTTTAGAGCAAATTCAAAAAGATCAAAACTATCTGAGTGTTTTCAAAAACAAAAAAGCGGCCAAAGCAGCAGTCTTCAGATGGATGGATGATTTTGGAATTTGCATGCAAAAAACCAGTTTGATGAAAACAGATAAAGCCTGTTTTAATTACAATCTAAAGAAATGTGATGGAGCCTGTTTAGGCAAAGAAAATCCAGAATCTTATACTAAAAGAGTAGATAAATTAATCTCTTATTTTTCATATCCTCATTCAACTTTTTTGATCGTAGAAAAAGGAAGGAAAAATGGTGAATCTGCATTCGTTTTTATAGAGGACAATCAATTCAAAGGATATGGCTATTTCGAATTGAATCATCAGGTAAAAACAAAAAAACAGATTGAATCTCGTTTGATTGACATAAAAGACAACCCAGATACTCAAAAATTAATTCACAGCTTTTTAGCAAGGAAAAAATATATTAAGTTAATACCTTNGCATAACGAAAATTAAAACAAACCTAAATCGCTACTCAATCCAGCTTTAAGGAACGTCCAATGAAAAAGTGGCAACTACGTTTACACAGTATCATCTATGAAGCTGATACTCCTGCAGGAAAACTGTTTGACATTCTCTTGTTAGTAACGATATTGCTTAGCGTACTATTTGTTGGCTTAGAGAGTGTCTCTTATATCGACGCCCAGTACGGTGTCTATTTAAATGCAGCAGAATGGGTCGTCACAATTTTATTTACCGTTGAGTACATACTGAGAATTATTTGTGTGCAACGACCGTGGAATTACATTCGTAGTTTCTACGGTGTTGTGGATTTAATTTCTATACTACCTAAGTACATTTCTTTACTTATTGTGGGTACCCAGAGCCTCGTTGCTTTAAAAGCATTGCGTTTACTTCGTATTTTTCGGATTTTAAAACTCACCCCTTATATTGGAGAATCCAATACCCTACTGAAGGCTTTAAAAGCCAGTAGAGCCAAAATCTTAGTATTTATATTTGGAGTTGTCATCTTGTGCATCATTTTTGGGACATTGATGTATTTGATAGAAAGTGAGTCAAGTGGATTTACAAGTATTCCCAGAAGCATCTATTGGTGTATTGTAACTCTAACAACGGTAGGATATGGTGATATTGCTCCACAAACTTCTCTAGGTCAATTTTTAGCTTCAATCATTATGATTTTAGGGTATGGTATTATTGCTGTTCCCACTGGAATTGTTACTGCAGAAATGAGTAAAAAATCTTCAGTGGATACCAATACACAAGCGTGTCCCTATTGTATGCATACAGAACACAAAGAAAATTCAATTTATTGCCACCAATGTGGAAAAACCTTAAACAATGTCAAATAAAACACTCATATATATAGCTGGCCCTACCGGAGTCGGTAAAACAAAACTTAGCTTAAATCTCACAAAAAAATTTAAGACTGAAATCATTTCATGTGATTCACGTCAATTTTACAAGGAAATGCAAATTGGCACCGCGGTACCCACCACTGAAGAACTTTCAGCAGTACCCCATCATTTTATTCAACACAAATCCATCGAAGAGGTATATACTGTTGGGGATTTTGAAAAAGACGCTATCATAAAACTAAACGAACTTTTTAAAACTCACGACACTCTGATTATGGTGGGAGGTTCGGGAATGTATGCCGATGCAATCATGTTTGGTATGGATGAATTTCCTGAAATCCCCACAGAGGTTCGTAAACAAGTCCATTTATTTTACGAATCTCACGGACTAAAAGCCATACAACAACTTTTACTGGAAAAAGACCCCAAATACTACAGTAGAGTTGACATCAACAATCCACTGCGGATATTACGAGCACTAGAGGTCTGTATCGCCTCAGATCAACCCTATTCCTCATTTCTTGGAAAGTCAAAACCGGAACGTAATTTTATTTCAAAAATGATTGTTCTTCACAGTCCGAGAGCAGTACTTTATGAAAAGATAAACAACCGAGTAGATGAAATGATGACTTCAGGTTTAGAAGCTGAGGCCAAAATTTTACTCCCTTACAGAGAGCTTGCTCCACTTAAAACTGTCGGATACAAAGAATTGTTTCCTTATTTTGATGGTGAAATTAGTCTCGAAGATGCAGTTAATGAAATCAAAAAGAACAGTCGACGTTATGCCAAAAGACAAATCACTTGGTTTAAAAAATATGACAATGCACTTTGTTTTCCTTCAAACACACCTGTTGAGGAAGTCTATGAACTATTGACAGACGAATAAATATTCATTTAAATTGCGTTCATTACAAATTCTAATGCTATTCTAGCCTAAAAGAAGGACCGTTTTACCCCTCCTTTATTTCATTTCAAACTTCAGGAGGGAAAGTCTTTTTGAACTTACCGTTCGTTACACAAAACCTCTTCAAATTTTTTATAATCTAACCCTTGGTAACATTCTAGGTGGGTTTATTTGATTTCCTTCTGTTAAATTAAAAGTACGCGTTTAATTTTACAGCACTAAATGAATGACAAATGAAACCTCTACTTGCCAAAATTACCCTCCTTGTACTTTTAATAAGTTCCTGCGATACTCCAGAATTAGAAAGCACTGATTATTTGAATACTTCAGAAGAAAAACTAATCAATTCTCAGAGCTATTATTCGTTTTCAAAACAAATATTGAATGCCTTAGCAAAAGGTGTTTTTGATCGACCTGCTCCCTACACATTCCGAGATGTCGATGCCATAAAGATTGTATATAAAACTGAAAACTACGATGGAAAAGAAATTGTTACTTCTGGTGTGTTATTGCTCCCCAAAATACAAGGAACTCTTTCCTTACTTTCATTTCATCACGGTGAATTGCTGAAAACGGCTAATGCCCCTTCAGAATCCACTACAGGCTCTAAAGATTTGATTTATGCTGCCCTTATCGCAAGTACAGGACTTGCAGTTTTAGTGCCTGATTATATTGGATACGGTAACTCAAGCCTACACTGGCATCCTTTTGAGCATAAAGCTACACTTGCAAAAAACAGTTATGACATGTATTTAGCAAGCAAAGAATACTTGATCCAACAAAGGATAAAAACAAATTCAAAACTCTATTTAACTGGCTTTTCTGAGGGAGGAATTGCAACCCTTGCGCTACAACGATTTTTAGAAGAACAAACAAAAATAAACGTCACTAAAACCATAGTGGGTAACGGAGCCTTTGCAAAAGTGATCTGGGCAAAACAACTTCTATCTGGCTCACAAAATCCTGAAAAAATCCGATATTTTGCTCGTATGGTTCACAGTTATAATAAGATTTATCCAGAGCTTAACCGACCTTGGAATTATTATTTCAATGATGCGTTTATGGATTTAGAGTCCAATATTGATCATCTCATGGAGCTCCCTCAAATGGTAGATGATCCTAAAACTCTTTTTACCCCGTCATTTATTAAAGGTGTTTTGAATGAAACTGATACTACCTTTCTCGATGTGCTGATGGAAAATCAAATCGAAGGTTGGCCAGCAGAAGCTTCCATCCATTTTTACAGAGGCTCGGAAGATAAAATATGGAACTCCACTCAAATCCGTCTTGCGGCTCAAACTATTGAAAATAAAGGAGGGACTGTAAAACAAAAGGTACTTGTTGGAGAGGATCACGAAAGCATGACAGCTCCTTTTGTGGAGCATGTTTTAAAACATATCTATTTCGAATAGGTATTGTTGAAATACGTATCTAGGTTGGTTTGGATTCGTTCTGAAATGGCATCTAAAGACGCTTTTGTAAAAGTTTCCCCAGTAATGTTTTCATACAATTCAATATAACGTTCTGAGATTGATTGTATTCGATCGTCTTTCATCTCAGGAAGTGATTGGCCATCCAAACCCTGAAACCCTTCACTGATAAGCCATTGTCTCACAAATTCCTTAGAAAGTTGTTTTTGGGGAAGCTCTTTTTGCTGAAGTGCTTCATATCCTTCTTTATAAAAATAGCGGGAAGAATCTGGAGTGTGAATTTCGTCAATCAGTACAATCTCTCCTGAGTTTGTTTTTCCAAATTCATATTTGGTATCTACCAAAATCAAACCTTGTTTCTCAGCAATTTCAGTTCCTCGTTCAAAAAGTTGTAGAGTGTACTTTTCTAGAATTTGATAGTCAATTTCACTCACTATGCCTTTTGAGATAATTTCGTTACGAGAGATGTCCTCGTCATGCCCCTGCTCTGCTTTAGTTGCTGGAGTAATGATGGGATTGGGTAACTTGTCATTTTCTTTCAATCCCTCTGGAAGTGTTTCACCACAAAGGATTCTCAATCCCTTTTTATAGGTTCGGGCGGCATGACCCGCCAAATATCCTCGAATGACCATTTCCACCTTAAACGGCTCACATAATTTTCCGATAGACACATTGGGATCTGGTGTAGAAATCAACCAATTGGGCACGATATCTTCTGTAGCGCGCAACATTTTGGTCGCAATTTGATTCAAAATCTGTCCTTTATAGGGTATTCCTTTAGGCAAAACTACATCAAAAGCGGAAAGACGGTCTGTGGCCACCATAACCAGAAGGTTATTTTGGAGCTTATACACTTCGCGAACTTTCCCCGTGTATTTGGATTCCAATCCGTCCAATTGTAGATCGGTATGCATTATTGTATTTTCGATCATCAGTTATCGTGTTCTATTGCTTTGTAAGCATCTATAATCTTTTTGACAAGTGGGTGTCGAATTACATCTTTATCGTCCAAGTAAATAATCCCAATACCCTTAGCGTTTTTTAAAATTAAAAGCGCTTCTTTCAAACCTGAAATCATACGTCTGGGAAGATCAATTTGTCCCGGGTCTCCAGTAATCATAAATTTTGCATTTTTTCCCATTCGGGTTAAAAACATCTTCATCTGAGAATGAGTGGTGTTTTGCGCTTCATCTAAAATTACAAAAGCATTGTCAAGAGTACGTCCTCGCATAAAGGCCAATGGTGCGATCTGAATAATCCCTTTTTCAATATGACTTTGTAAGGTTGTACTGGGAATCATATCACGTAGCGCATCATATAAGGGTTGCATATATGGGTCTAATTTTTCATTGAGGTCTCCTGGTAAGAATCCCAAGTTCTCCCCAGCTTCTACAGCGGGACGTGTGAGGATAATCCGTTTAACTTGTTTTTCTTTAAGGGCTTTTACAGCAAGTGCTACTCCTGTATAGGTTTTTCCAGTACCCGCTGGACCAATTGCAAAAACCATATCGTTTACATGCATGGACTCCACCAAACGTTTTTGATTGAAGGTTTTTGCTTTTATGATTCTTCCACCCACACCGTGAAGTATCATGGTTTCGGTTCCTCCATTTAAAGCTTCTTTTTCCTGATCCCCTGCCATTACAATCCGATCGATTATTTCGTCATTCAAAATATTGTATTTCCCAAAATGAGCGATCATCATTTCAGTTCTTTTTGAAAATTCTTCTAAAAGATGTTCTTCTCCGTAAGCCTTCAAGGTATTGCCTCGAGCAACGATTTTAATTTTAGGGAAATAAGTTCGTAGCCTTGCCATATTCGAGTTTTGATTCCCAAAAAACTCTTGAGAATTTACTTCAGTCAAATCAATTTTAATCTCATTCAAAGGCTACAAATTTAAAATGGTTATTTTTGTTATTACTCACGGAAACTCCTGATAAAAATAGCTAATTTTAACGTAAATAATTCTATAAAATACACTTTATGGCCATCGTAACTTTAACGACTGATTTTGGGCATAAAGACTTTTCTGTATCTGTTATCAAAGGGGCTCTTTTACAACAAATTCCTGATCTTTCTATAATTGACATCTCACATGAAATAAGTCCTTACAACGCCTCTGAAACTGCCTATATTCTCAAAAATGCTTTTCGTGCCTTTCCCAAGGAAAGTATACATATCATTGGAGTAGAATCGGAATGGACACCAGAAAACGTGCATTTGGCCATGGAATTTGAAGGACATTATTTTATTTGTGCAGACAATGGAATTCTTTCGATGATAAAAGAAGATTTGAAAGCTACAAAATTGGTTGAAATTACTATCCATCAAAATGTAGTGAGCTCTTTTCCTGTACTAGATGTCTTTATCCATGTAGCTGCACATATTATGCGAAAGGGAGCATTAGAAGTGATTGGAAAACCGAGAACTCATCTCAAAGAACTAACCAATATCAAGCCTGTAATCCATCCCGAGGGAAATCAAATCTTGGGAAGTGTAATTTATATTGATAATTATGGGAATTTAGTTACCAATATTAAACAAAGTCTTTTTCACGAAGTGGGCAAGTCTAGAAGTTTTACCATTTTTGCACGTTCCATAAAATTTAAAAAAGTGTACAGAGGCTATGGTGATGCTATAGATTTTGATCTACCCAAATCGAAGCGTGAAGAAGATGGAAAAAAACTTGCTTTATTCAATTCGGCTGGACATTTAGAGCTGGCGGTGTATAAAAGTAATCCATTGACTGTGGGAGGTGCAGGAACACTTTTTGGATTGGATTATCGAGATCCAGTAACGGTTCAATTCGAATAATATGTGGAGTATAGCTAAAAGAGAATTGCGTTTTTATTTCAGTAACCTAACCGGCTATTTGGTGATAGGAAGTTACTTGTTGATTAATACCTTGTTTCTATGGTTCTTTGACACACCTTTTCAATTGCTTAACTCTGGATTTGGCGACCTCACTCCCTTTTTTGAGATGAGCCCTTGGCTCTTACTGCTCTTAATTCCTGCTCTGAGTATGCGAAGTTTTTCCGAAGAACGCACTACAGGAACATTAGAACTTTTGCTCACCAAACCACTCCGACCTGTGGAAATATTTGGAGGCAAGTTCATAGGTGTTGCCCTGATTCTCTTCATTGCCTTAATTCCAACCTCACTAAACATAGTTGCTATAAATGCTCTTTTAGAACCTCAATCAGAATTGGACTGGGGAAGTTTTATCGCCTCTTATTTGGCCTTAATTCTTGTAGCACTTCTTTTCTTATGCATGAGCCTTTGCTGCTCCTTGATTTTTCGAAATCAGGTTACTTCCTTTTTGATGGCGGTTCTGGTTTGTTTTACACAGTTTTTTGTTTGGAATTTTCTGGCGGATTTTTCCGCTCTACCCTGGGTTTATGAATGGATTTCAGATCTTGGAATTCAAACGCATTATTCCAGTTTGAGTAGAGGGGTTTTGCAGATTGAAGATTTGATCTATCTATTCGGTCTCATTGCAGTATTTTATATTTTAGGTGTTGAACTCATTAAAAAAGAGCAAGTTTAAATGCAAGTCTTTAAAAAACCTTTTATCGTACTTATTCTTGTGTTTGCTTTGATGCGCTTGAGCAATGCTCTTTTCTTACAGTTTGACTTAACCTTCGATAAACGGTACAGCCTTTCAGAAAACACCTTATTGCAACTCAAGACCATAGATGAACCCTTGCGTATTGATGTTTTCCTCTCCGGAGATTTACCTACCCCCTATCTGCGTTTTCGCAATGACCTGGATGCACTTTTAGATCAGTTGCAATACTATAATGACAACCTCATCATACAATATAATGACCCTTTTGAATTGGGTACTTCTGAAACGGTAGTCAAAGAAATGCAACAGTATGGTATGTCACCAGAAATTGTGTTTGAAAATAAAGATGGAAATCGAAAGGAAAGCCTCATCTTTCCGTGGCTCATTGTAAATTATAACGAACGTTCTGAACGTGTTGCCTTATTACAAAAACAACTTGGTGATAGTGAAAATGATAAAATTATTCGCTCCCTACAACAGCTAGAATACCACATTATGGACGGTATTTATAAAGTCAGCTTGAAAGAAAAGAAAAACGTAGCTGTACTGACTTCTCATCGCACTTCAGAAAACATAAAGCTTGCAGATCTGCTTCAAAACTTAAAGCCCTATTACAACCTAGCTGCTTTCGACCTTAAAAATCAAAATGTAGCTCCTACGCAAAGTTTGGATAATTTGAATCGTTTTGACCTTCTTCTGGTTTCCAACCCAAGAGATCCCTTTACACAAACAGAAAAATATATTTTAGATCAGTATGGATTAGGAGGTGGTAAACTTTTGTGGATGGTCAATGGTATGGGTATCGATCGGGATAGTCTCTTCAATGAATCGGGTAAAACCTACGGCCTCCCACAAGAGTTGAATTTGGACGACTATTTCTTTCATAAAGGGCTTCGTATTCAAAAAACACTTGTACAAGATCTGTATTGCGCTCCCCTGGTGCTGGCTAGTGGTAGTGAAAACAACACGCAATACGTACCGTATCCTTGGGTCTATTATCCCCTTTCAGAACCAGAATATACTTCCATTGGCAAAAACCTTGGACCTGTATGGAGTCGATTCTCTAGTGCCCTTGATACCGTTGCAAATCCAATAAAAAAAACAGTGTTACTTAAAACTTCAGATTTCACAAAAACACCTAGTGTGCCCACACTCATTCAGTTAGAAGAAGCAACACAAAAAATTAAACCTAACGACTTTAGTGAATCCTCAAAAGTATTGGGATACTTGGTTCAGGGTACACAAAATTCATTATTCAAGAATCGTATCAAACCTTTTACTCCAAAACAGCCTCTAGACTCTGGACAAGTTGAGTTGGTTTTGTTTGGAGATGGAAATATTGCTGAAAATCAAACAGAAAAAGGAACTCCATTGGCTTTAGGATATGACAAGTGGACCAATAATTTATATGCCAACCGCGGGTTGGTGATGAATACCGTACACTTTATGACCAACAACAAAGACCGATTGGCACTCCGAGAAAAATCGTGGAATGTAGCGGTCTTGGACATTCAAAAAATGGAACAGAATGCCTCTTTTTGGAAAGGATTTCTTCTTGTAATACCCCTTTTACTCGCAACGCTTTTTGGTTGGGGAATTCAACTTACAAGAAGTAAACATTTACGCCTTTAACTGTTGATAAGTTTCTTTTACGTTTCAATGGTTTTCGGATATATTTGATGTAGGTATTATAACTCTTTGTTGTTTAAAACTGTTTGTTCTACCCATAGATAAACCTTAAAAAAATATACATGAAATTCATTGTTTCTAGTGCCGCACTTCTCAAAGAACTCCAGATGATTGGGGGCGTCATAAATAATACCAATACCCTACCCATACTCGATAATATTTTATTCGAAATCAATGGCAATACTTTGACGCTTACTGCCTCGGATTTAGAAACTACGTTTTCTACAAAAATCCTAGTGGAGTCTGAAACCAACAGTACCATTGCACTTCCTGCCCGATTACTCTTAGATACTTTAAAAACCTTCCCAGAACAACCACTGACCTTTCTAAAAACCGAAAAAAATACTGTAGAAATCAGTGCCAATAATGGAAAATATGCCGTGGCATATGTCGAGGGGGAAGAATTTCCAAAAACCACTCAAATTTCAGATGCTAAGTCCACCCAAATTTCGGGATCAATATTATATACAGCGATCAACAGCACCCTTTTTGCCAGTGGAAATGATGACTTACGACCCGTTATGAGTGGGGTGTTTTTTCAATTTTCATCAGAATCACTCACTTTTGTAGCTACAGATGCTCACAAGCTTGTAAAATATACACGTACTGATCTGAATGCGCCAGAAACCGCAGAATTTATTATGCCTAAGAAGCCCTTACAATTGCTCAAAGGGATTTTGCAAGGGATGCAGGAAGAGATCGTGATAGAATACAACGATACCAATGCACATTTTCGTTTTGGAGATTCTACACTAACATGTCGTCTAATCGATGGAAAATATCCTAACTACGAAGCTGTAATTCCAAAAGAGAATCCCAACCAAATGAAGCTCAGTCGAACAAGCTTCTTAAATTCTGTGCGCAGGGTAAGCATTTTCTCAAATAAAACCACCTATCAAATTCGCCTTAAAATTGCAGGAGCTTCACTACAGATTTCCGCAGAGGATTTTGATTACAGCAATAGCGCCGAAGAACGCTTGGACTGTGATTACCAAGGGGATGATATCCAAATAGGATTCAACTCACGTTTTTTAATCGAAATGCTCAATGGATTGGAGTGCGATGAGGTCAAACTTTCCATGTCACTCCCCAACAGGGCAGGCTTACTTACTCCACTAGATCATACAGAGGAAGGCGAGGAAATCACCATGTTGGTCATGCCTGTAATGCTGAACACCTAATTGGTTCTTAAGAATTGAAATCACCGTAGTCTAGATTGTAATAAATTTTCCTGTCCTAATTTGGAAAACTACATCGCAAACAATGGCAAGTTTATGAAGAAGCGGTAACCGCCTCAGAAAGGCGCTTATAGGTTCCATTTTCTAATTTCTCACGTATCCCAGCAAAAGCGTCTAAAGTGATTTCTACGTCTTCTAAAGAATGGGTAGCTGTAGGAATTAGACGCAAAAGAATCAAACCTTTAGGAATGACAGGATAGACCACTATAGAACAAAAGATACCGTAATTCTCTCTTAAATCTTGAACCAAAGCCATGGCTTCGGGAATACTACCTTTCAGATAAACGGGAGTTACGCAGCTTTGAGTGGTACCAATATCAAATCCTCTTTCTTTTAATCCGTTTTGCAATGCATTGACATTTTCCCAAAGTTTGGCTTTAAATTCTGGGCGAGTACGCAACAAATCCAATCGTTTTAACGCTCCTTTAACCAATTGCATTTGCAAAGACTTTGCAAACATTTGAGAACGCATATTGTATTTGAGGTAGTCGATAATTCCTTTATCTGCTGCTACAAAAGCCCCTGTAGAGGCCATTGATTTTGCAAAAGTGGCAAAATAAACATCAATCTGATCTTGAACCCCTTGTTCATTACCTGCTCCTTTTCCATGTTCACCTAAGGTTCCAAATCCGTGGGCATCGTCAACGAGAAAACGAAAGTTGTATTTTGATTTCAAGGCTACAATTTCTTTGAGTCTCCCCTGCTCTCCTCGCATTCCGAAAACTCCTTCTGAAATAACTAAAATTCCTCCACCTGTTTGTTCTGCGACTTTGGTTGCACGTTGTAAATTCTTTTCTAAGCTGGCTACATCGTTGTGCTTGTATGTAAATCGTTTTCCAATATGCAATCGAACTCCATCTACAATACAGGCGTGTGCATCAACATCATAAACAATAACATCGTCTTTTCCAACCAAGGTGTCAACGGTGGATAAAATTCCCTGATATCCAAAGTTTAGGAGGTATGCTGCTTCCTTGTCTACAAACTCTGCCAATTCATTTTCCAACTGCTCGTGAAGCTGTGTATGACCTGACATCATTCGAGCTCCCATAGGGTAAGCAGAACCGTATTCAGCAGCAGCTTCAGCATCTACTTTTCTTACTTCAGGAAGATTGGCAAGCCCCAGATAGTCATTCACACTCCACGTGATGACTTCTTTTCCTTTGAACTTCATTCGATTTGAAATCGGTCCTTCCAATTTTGGAAATACAAAATATCCTTCTGCTTGGGATGCCCATTTGCCTAAAGGTCCTTTATTTTCGTGTATTCTGTCAAATAAATCTCTCATTTCTTATTAGTTAGCTCATTTACATATTCAATCTGCTGCTGTGATTCGTGATCTGAATCGAAAAAACCTTGTTCTTCCATCCAAGCTTCACTATATATTTTACTCATGTATCTCGACCCATGATCGGGAAACATTACAACGACATTACTCTNTTCATCAAAATAATTTTCTTCGACCAATTGATTTACTGCCTGCATGGCAGCACCAGAAGTATATCCTACAAACATTCCCTCTTTCCGAGTGACTTCTCTTGCTGCATGGGCACTCTCTTCATCCGTAACTTTAACAAATCGGTCAATATACTCAAAATGAGTCGCTGTAGGGATTAAGTTCTTTCCTAAACCCTCAATTCGGTAGGGGTAAATTTCGTTGGGATCAAATTCTTGAGTTTCGTGATATTTCTTTAGCACAGATCCATAAGCATCCACACCGATAATCTGAATATTAGGATTTTGTTCTTTTAAAAATTTTGCAGAACCAGAAATGGTTCCTCCTGTTCCACTGCTCGCCACAAGATGCGTAATATGACCATTGGTTTGCTCCCATATTTCGGGTCCAGTGGTACGGTAGTGAGCCTCAACGTTCAGTTCGTTAAAATACTGATTGATGTAAATGGATTCTTTAATTTCGCTGTGCAAACGCTTGGCAACTTCATAGTAGGACCGTGGATCATCTGCTACAACATTCGCAGGACAAACATGTACTTGTGCACCCATAGCGCTCAACATATTGATCTTATCTTTTGAAGATTTAGAACTCACCGCCAAAATACAATTATATCCTTTTATCATAGAAACCATCGCCAAACTAAACCCTGTATTCCCTGAAGTTGTTTCTATAATTGTGGCTCCAGGCTTTAGTAATCCCGAGCGCTCTGCTTCCTCTATGATGTGAAAAGCAATTCGATCTTTATTAGAATGTCCTGGATTGAATGCTTCAAATTTTGTGAAATAATTCCCTTTAAAACCTTCTACAACTCGATTGAGTTTGATGAGAGGGGTGTTACCTATCAACTCAAGAATATTTTGATAGGCATTCACAGAATTGTTCATAGTGGTCTAATACAAAAGTTGGACAAATTTAATGAAAAAAAATTAGTCAGCCTTACCTTCTAGTTGCAACATAAAGGCGTACTCTTTTGCGGTTTCTTTTAACGCATTGAATCTTCCTGAAGCACCACTGTGACCTGCCTCCATATTGGTTACTAAAAACAAGGCATTTTGATCTGTTTTGTACTCCCTCAATTTGGCTACCCACTTGGCGGGCTCCCAATACTGTACTTGAGAATCGTGTAATCCCGCAGTGACCATCAAGTTAGGATAATCTTGTTTTTTGAGATTGTCATAAGGAGAATAAGACAACATATATTCATAATAATCCTTATCGTTTGGATTGCCCCATTCGTCGTATTCACCTGTAGTCAAAGGAATACTTTCATCCAACATCGTTGTTACAACATCCACAAAAGGAACCGCAGCAATGACACTGCGATACAATTGAGGCGCCTCATTTAGAACAACCCCCATCAACAAACCTCCTGCAGATCCTCCCAAAGCATGAAGATGGTCTGCACTGGTATAACCCTCTGTAATGAGATATTGAGAAGCATCAATAAAGTCATTAAAGGTGTTTTTCTTCGACTGTAATTTTCCATTTTCGTACCATTGACGACCTAAATATTCTCCTCCACGTATATGAGCAATTGCAAAAATAAATCCGCGGTCCAGAAGACTCAGTCTATTACTAGAGAAACCTGGATCTACGGTGGAACCATAAGAACCATAAGCATATAAAAGCAAAGGGGTTTCTGAACTGTATGCAACGTTTTTATGGTGCACTATAGAGATCGGAATTTGGACTCCATCTCGGCTTTTGGCCCATAGGCGTTTTTCAACATAATTATCCACATCAAAATTTGAGTCAATTACATGTTGCTGTTTGAGAAGAGTTTGGGTTTTTGATTCCATATCGTACTCAAACACGCTACTAGGTGTTTTCAATGAAGTAAACCCAAAACGGAATGTAGAAGTGTCAAAACTTGGATTATATCCTCCATAGAGAGAATAGGTTTCCCCAGCGACAGGTATAAAATAATCTTCCGTTTCATCCCAACGCTTCACTTTGAGTTTTGAAAGACCTTGTTCCCTTTCGGTAACAACCCAAAATTCTTTAAAAATTTGAAAATCTTCAAGCAAAACTTCCTCGCGATGGGCCAACAAATCTACCCAATTTTCACTAGTCGTTTGATCTACTGGAGTTTTAGATATTTTAAAATTGGTCGCACCATCTTTATTATTCAAAATGTAAAAATGATCTTCAAAATGAGCCACAGAATATTCCAAACCACGGGTGCGCTCTTGTATCAGTTGAAATTCTGAAAGTGGAGACTCAGCCTGTATGAATTGATATTCCGTCGTCAAGGTACTATACGATGCAATGAAGACATATTCCATAGACTTAGACTCCTGAACGTACACAGAAAAAGTTTCGTCTTTTTCGTGAAAAATCAATGGATCTAAATCACCAGGGCTTTCAATATTATGGCGAAACACCTTTTCGGAACGTAACGTTTGGACATTTTTCTTCACATAAAAAAAATGTGAATTATCTGCTGCCCATGCTGTGCCCCCGGTGGTGTTCTTGATTTCGGTTTCTAGTACTTGATTGGTTTCCAAATCTTTGACAAAAATCGTGTATTTTCTTCTCGATTCTGTATCGACTCCATAAGTAACCTTGGTATTATCTGGACTCACATTAATCCCCACCAAGCGAAAATAATCATATCCCTTTGCCATTTCGTTACAGTCGAAAAGCACTTCTTCTTGGGCTTCCAAAGAGTCTTTTTTTCGGGTGTATATCGGATATTGCTTTCCTTTTTCATAGCGGGTAATGTACCAATAGCCATTCAAAAAATAGGGTACCGACTCGTCGTCTTCTTTGATTCTTCCTTTTAATTCTTCAAAAAGCGCTTCTTTAAAAGAGTTAGAACTTTCTGTCATCCGATTGTAATAATCGTTTTCTCTCTCCAGATAATCAATGACTTCTGGATTTTCACGTTCTTTCATCCAATAGTAGTCATCCACTCGGATATCGTTGTGCTTTTTTAATTGATAAGGAATTTTTTCTGCCTTGGGAGGCATCATTGTAGTGTCGAAATTCATTGCAATTTTCTGTTTACAAGCTGAAAATGCAAAAATCATACTTGTGATTAAAATAGCCTTACGCATAAACTTCCATTTTTGATAAAGTTGTTAACAAATAACTGTGTTGCTCTTGAGTATAGTCGCGGTGGGTCACCATTCGAAGTTTCCCCTTCCCTAGGCCGATGATTAAAATTCCTTTCTCTTTAAGTGCCTGAACAAACTGGACTTCATCATAATCGCTTTTTAAAGAAAAGATAATGATATTCGTAGTTACGGGTTGAATTTCATCAATAAAAGAACACTCCTCAAGCACTTTAGCAATTTCTTTAGCTCTTTTATGATCTTGATTCAAATCCTTTCGATGATTCGTCAAGGCATAGCTTCCTGCGGCTGCCAAGTAGCCAGCTTGACGCATCCCTCCACCAAAAACTTTTCGAATCCGAAGTGCCTCTCGCATATCTTCTTGAGATCCTACTAATACTGAACCTACAGGACAGCCAAGGCCTTTACTAAAGCAAAGGGAAATGGTGTCAAATACAGCGCCGTATTCTTTTGGATCTTGTTGGGTAACTTCCAGAGCGTTCCAGAGTCGAGCTCCATCCAAGTGTAATGCCAATTTTTCACGATCACACAAAGTGCGAATTTTCTTAATCTCCTCAAAATCATAAACAGCACCTCCCCCTTTGTTGGTTGTGTTTTCCAAACACACCAAACTAGTTCGGGGACTGTGGTAAAAGTCCGGAGGATTGATACAAGCTTCAACTTGATCGGCAGTAATCCTTCCGCGATCTCCTTGGATCATTTTACAAGAAACACCCGAGTTAAAACTTACCCCTCCCCCTTCGTAGTTGAAAATATGGGCATAATGATCACAAATCAATTGATCCCCAGGTTGGGTATGGATTTTGATTGCTGTTTGATTGGTCATGGTCCCAGACGGAAAAAACAATGCAGCTTCTTTTCCGAAAAGAGCGGCTACTTCTTCTTCAAAAGCGTTGACAGAAGGGTCTTCTTTAAATACATCATCACCTACTTTTGCCTTAAACATGGCTTCCAACATACCTGGAGAGGGTTGGGTTACGGTATCGCTGATTAAGTTGACAATCATACTCTAAAAATCACAAGAATAGGATCCAATGGGCGATCCATCTGGGAGACGCTTGGGTCTAGGGGGTGCAAAATCGTCTGGCTCTTCAAAATAGCGATCGATCTGCATACGATACACCTCTGAAAAACCATCCTCTTCCTGTCCTGCCAACCAGCGATCTAAAGTTACCAGTTGCTTTACAACCAAGGCTTTAACGATGGGATTGGCATCGGGTTGTTGTCCAAGATACATGAGGTGTTTTAAAATGTTGTGCTTCACAATATCGTTGAGTTGGGCGAGATGCGGATCTTGAGGTTTTACCTTAAAAAACGCAGCAACCAAATTGTCTAGTGTTTCTTTGAGGGAAAGTTGATTGGTGTCAAAGCCGTATTGGGTTACCAAACGATTGGCACGTTCCGGATGTAGTAGCATTCCAACTAATGCATCACTAAGGCTTTGGGCAATTCCTAAATAATCGAAAGCTACTCCAGTTTGTGACAAGAAGTTTTCTCTTGTTCTCGGATTAGAAAAAGAGCGCGGAGGCAATAGTGGACGTAAGGTTTCGGGCACGGCTAATGCCTTTGGAGCTAACGCATTCAAATAGCCTAAAAGGGCATTCCGTTGAGTCGTTGGGTCAACCACTTCAACCTGATAATTCCGAGAGCCTTTCACCGCATAGTCATAATCGACTCCCCCAATCAATTTAACTACCGCCTCTACTTGATAGCGGTGTAACAAATACATGGGTACAAAACGATCTTCCAAGGTGCTATAAGGCTCTCCTTTACGCAAATGGTCTAGAGACAAATGTTCGAGTGCCTTTTTGCGGATGTCCATCAAACGTGCCAGTTCCTGGGTAGCCACGACCCCATTGTCCCACAAATGGGCTTTGGGATGTGCTCCTCCCAATGGACGTGCATCACTATCAGAAATAAAACGGTGCCCTGCAGCAGCACTTTGATCTATTATGGCATTTAACGCTTCCTTTTCATTCGTCCCTTCAGGAAAGTCACTATAAGCATACGCTACCGTAACCTTGTCCCAATCACCAATACCCACTTCGTAGGCATTGGCAATGGAAATTTGATCGCCTATCAGTTCAATATTAGGGTGTGGATAATCCATGACTGAAGTTCGGTTTTTGGCACTCGCAGAAAAATTGTGTGCAAATCCAAGGGTATGACCAATTTCATGGGCGGAAAGCTGACGAATACGTGCCAAGGCCATTTCTAAGGCTTCACTTTCCTTATTGGCTCCTTCTTCAAAAGGAGCTTCCAACAGACCTAAAGCAATCATAAAGTCTTGACGGATACGGAGGCTACCTAAACTGACATGCCCCTTGATGATCTCTCCTGTACGTGGATCCGAAACACTTGAACCATAGCTCCACCCCCTTGTGGAACGATGAATCCACTGAATGACATTATAACGCACGTCCATAGGGTCTGCATCATCGGGAAGTATTTTCACTTGAAACGCATCTTTATAACCTATACTTTCAAAGGCTTGATTCCACCAGCGACCACCTTCTAACAAGGCAGAACGGACAGGCTCTGGAGTACCGTTATCCAAATAGTATACTATAGGCTCTATAGCCTCACTTACCGCTGCTGTGGGATCTTTCTTTTCCAAACGGTGTCGGTAGATGTATTGTTTCTTTGTTGGTTCACTTACGGGAGTAGTGTAGTCATAAAAGGTAAAGGCATTTGCCCCAGAGCGAGGATCAAATTTTCTAGGAATGTAGTCCAAATCTGGTAGGGCAACAAAAGAATGATGCTGGTGAACAGTAATGGCATCAGGAGTAGGCGTAACACCACGCACTAAATTTCCTGTGGCGTTGCCTACAAAAGTCAACATCATATCAAACTCAATATTTTTGGGAAAGGCTTTGGTTCTTGGCAATGAAACTGCCGATCGGCTTTTGTCAATGCTAAATGTTCCTTGTTTACTTTGCTTTAAACGTTTTCCTACGCCGTGAACGTCTTGCAACAAAAAGGGAGTTAAATCGATTACATATCCCTCTTTGGTAGTTTCAACAATTGGAAAACCAAATAAGACAGACTTGGCAAAGGCTTCTTTAATCGATCGTTGTTCCAAAGGATTGTCTGAAGTGGAACGATAGCGTAGGTTGGGTTGGATCAGCATAAGTTTATTTCCCGATTTGGAAAAAGAAACTACTCGTTCGTTGCCCAACTGTCCCCGATCCAAACCGAGGTCGTTGTTCCCAATCCCCGCACTCAAACTATTGACATAAAGAAACTCTTTGTCCAATTCTTTTACTGTCAAATAGAGGGCATCCTCTTTTTCGTGGTAGTGGAAATTAAAAAAACCCTTGAACACTTGGGTGTTTTCCAAAACCGAAGCAGGTTTGACTTTGTTTTTATTTTGAGCCAAAGCATTAGCTTGAAAAAGTATAATGATCGCAACTAGAAAAATCGTTTTTTTCATCATTAGAATTTAAGTAGGTTAAAACTACTAAAAACAAATGAGATGGTTTTAACATTTTAATCAATGTAAAATCATCAAAAGCTAATGCGCTAATATGCTTCTATGAGGTGTGACTTATCTTTAAAACAGGTACGCGTTTGAAACACGTCCGGGAGAGTAGAATTGAATCTATAGAACAAAATAAAAAGGATTGACCTTATTTAAAAATAGTAACCGACACCGTGTAGTGATTAGAAATTAATTGTTGGCTTTTTCTTTAAAACACATGGATTTTAGCAAAAAAAATCCTGTATTTTTGAAGAAACAAAACAAGATGATCTCTACAGAGCAGTACAAAAACCTAATGGAACGCCTGGGTGCCTTAAGGCGGTATCTTTGACATAGATGCCAAGGAGATCGAAATACAAAATGAAGAAGAAAAAACCCTAGCTCCAGACTTTTGGAATAATGCTCAAGTAGCTGAAGTCCAAATGAAGCAACTCCGGAACCTTAAAAAATGGGTGACGGACTACACTGCCATTCAACAGTACGCTGAAGAACTTGAAGTCTTGCTGGAATTTGAAAAAAGTGGAGATGCAACGCCTGAAGAGGTTATTTCAGTATACAACACTGCATTGGAGCTTTTAGAAAACTTAGAATTCCGAAATATGCTCTCTGAAGAGGGTGACAATCTGAGTGCTGTATTACAAATTACTGCGGGTGCAGGAGGTACTGAAAGTTGTGACTGGGCAGCAATGTTGATGCGAATGTACCTGATGTACGGTGAAAAACAAGGATTTAAAATTCGGGAGTTGAATCACCAAGCAGGAGATGTGGCTGGTATAAAGACGGTAACACTAGAGCTGGAAGGAGAATATGCCTTCGGGTGGCTCAAAGGAGAAAATGGAGTCCATCGTTTGGTGCGGATTTCCCCCTTTGACAGTAATGCAAAGCGACATACTTCTTTTGCCTCAGTCTATGTATACCCTTTGGTGGACGACAATATTGAAATCGACATCAACCCCTCGGACTATACTTGGGAAACCATGCGTGCTAGTGGTGCTGGAGGACAAAATGTAAACAAGGTGGAAACTGCCGTACGGCTTCGCCACCATCCTACAGGGATCATCATCGAAAACTCAGAAACCCGATCCCAATTGGAAAACAAAAACAAGGCCATGCAATTGTTGCGCTCACAATTGTATGAAATAGAATTGCAAAAAAAATTAGCCGCCCGTGAAGAAATTGAGGCAGCAAAAAAGAAAATAGAATGGGGTTCACAGATTCGAAATTATGTGATGCATCCCTATAAACTGGTCAAAGACGTGCGCTCCCAGCACGAGGTAACCGATGTAGATGCAGTAATGAATGGACAGATGGACTCTTTTTTAAAGGCCTACCTGATGACTATGGGACAACAAGACAAAACCGAATAATCATGGAAATAAAAAATATTATTTTTGATTTGGGCGGTGTATTGGTAGATTGGAATCCCGACTATGTTTTTTTGAATGAGTTTGGAGGAAACCGTAAAACAATGCAAACTTTTTACGATGAGGTGTGCACCTTCGATTGGAACGAAAATCAAGATGCAGGGTACCCTCTCGCACAAGCTACCGAAGAGCGAGTGGCCTTGTTTCCAGAATACGAAGCTCTGATTCGTATGTATTACGGCCGCTGGGAAGAAATGTTGGGCGGTCCTATTGAAGGTACGGTCGCTTTGTTGAAAAAACTAGTCCACCATCCCGACTTTGGTGTGTGGGCTTTGACCAACTGGAGTGCGGAGACCTTTCCCATAGCCTTACAACGGTTTGATTTTTTGCATTGGTTTGAAGGCATTGTAGTTTCAGGTACTGAAAAAACACGTAAACCCTTTCCCGAAATCTACCAAACCACACTGCAACGTTTTAATTTAGAAGCGACGAGTTCTCTTTTTATCGATGATAATGCCCGAAATATTAAAGCCGCAGCGGCTTTAGGAATTCAAACCATTCATTTTAAAAACCCAGATCAACTCAAAGCGGATTTAATCTCTAAAGGGATTCGTATTTAGAGAATGGCATTCTTAGAAATCATACCTGTAACCTCATCGGAATTGAATCTGCTGAGAAATTTATCCATCAATACCTTTATAGAAACCTTTGGTGCTCAAAATACAGAAGCAAACATTCAACATTATCTTGCGTCTCAAATGAGTGTAACTCAATTGAAAAAAGAACTTCAGAGTGCAAATTCTGATTTTTATTTTGCTTACTTCAACGATACCTTAGTGGGCTATCTAAAGCTGAATTATCCGCTCGTAAAACTTGAAAAAACTGAGAAAGAAAAAACCTTTGAGATTCAACGAATCTATCTCCTAAAGGCATTTCAAAGGCGTGGTTTTGGGAAAGAACTCTTTGAAAAGGCGGTGACTGTTGGAAAATCTAAAGGCTATAAAAAACTAACCTTAGGCGTCTGGGAGCATAATACCCCTGCCTTGGCATTTTATAAAAAACTAGGGTTGACAATTTTTGACCAACACATTTTTTTATTAGGTAGTGACCCACAAACCGATTTGCTGTTGCAACTCGAGATTTAAAATTGTTTAAAATGGAGCATCCTCGTCATCATCATCCAAGGCTCCAAAAACATCATCAGGATTAGGAAGGCTACTATTTGGAATTTGATTGTCATCGGGATTCATCTTAGATTGAAACTCAAAAGGAGCGTCGAAGGTATCTAGATCTTCGAATTTACCTAAATGTCCTACAAATTTCATGCGGATGTTATCCAAGCCACCATTTCTGTGTTTGGCTACGATAAATTCTGCTTGGCCCTGAGAAGGGGAGCGCTCTTCATCATCCCATTCGTCTATGTTATAGTATTCTGGACGGTAAATAAAAGAAACAATATCTGCGTCTTGTTCTATCGCTCCAGATTCTCTCAAGTCTGAAAGCATTGGACGTTTGGTCCCTCCACGGGTTTCCACAGCACGGGATAACTGGGAAAGTGCAATTACGGGAATATCAAGTTCTTTTGCCAATGCTTTTAAGTTTCTCGAAATGGTAGAAATTTCTTGTTCTCGATTCCCTGTTTTACTACTAGCACCTGCTGTCATCAATTGTAAATAATCTACGATGATCAACTTTATCCCATGCTGGGAAGACAAACGTCGTGCCTTAGCGCGCAAATCAAAAATCGATAAGGAAGGGGTATCATCTATAAACAAAGGAGCTTTTTCTAAATCTGTAACTTTTACGTTGAGTTGTTGCCATTCGTGGTCGGCGAGTTTACCTGTACGCAATTTCTCTGATGATAGGCCTGTTTCGGCAGAAATCAATCGTGTAATCAACTGAACCGAAGACATTTCAAGCGAGAAAAAAGCTACGGGAATTTCTTTGGTCACGGCAATGTTCCGTGCCATAGAAAGCGTTAATGCGGTTTTACCCATACCTGGTCGGGCAGCAATAATGATCAAATCACTAGGTTGCCATCCTGAGGTAAGTTTGTCGAGTTTTTCAAAACCCGTGCTGACTCCACTCAATCCCTCACGCTTGGAAATATCTTCGATGCGTTTTTTGGCTTCCAACACTAGGTTTTGCGCGGTTTCGGAAGATTTTTTAATGTTCCCTTGGGTGACATCGTAGAGTTTGGATTCGGCTTCGTCCAGCAAATCAAAAACGTCAGTACTGTCTTTGTAGGCCGTTTCAATAATTTCGCTAGAGATTCGTATTAAACTACGCTGTATAAACTTTTGAAGGATGATTCGTGCGTGAAATTCAATATGAGCAGAAGAAGCCACACGCTGAGAAAGTTGTACCAAATAAAACTCCCCCCCTACGGCCTCCAACTTTCCTACTTTCCTCAATTCTGCAGAAACGGTCAATAAATCAATAGGCTGTGAGTCGTGAAAGAGCTGATAAATGGCTTCAAAAATATATTGGTGGGCTGCTTTGTAAAATGCCTCCGGTTGAAGTATATCGATAACTTCATCCACCCCTTTTTTATCGATCAACATAGCGCCCAATACCGCTTCCTCAAGGTCTAATGCTTGTGGAGGAATCTTCCCTTGCTGAAGATTAATCACTGCAGTAGACTGTACTTTTTTCAATCCTAAAGGTTTCTTTTCTTCCATCAAACGAAAGTACACAGTTTAATAATGCAATTGCAAAATCGTTATCCCCCATCTGTAAAGAAAGGGGTGTTCATAAGTCGTTTTGTTTTGTTAAAAACCTAAAATTTATTCTGAAATTCTTCCCATTGCAATGAATTTCTCACGACGTTGATCAATGCGCTCTTTGGGATTTAACTTTTGAATACGCTTAAAGGCACGGAGGATTTCTTTTTTGACATTGGTGTAAGTAGCTTCTCTATCAAAATGTGCTCCTCCTAAAGGTTCTTTAATAATTTTATCAATTAACTTGTTCTTGAGCATGTCTTTAGAAGTCAATTTCAGAGCTTCTGCAGCAGCTTCTTTATGTTCCCAACTGCGCCATAAAATCGAAGAACAGGATTCAGGAGAAATTACAGAGTACCAGGTATTTTCTAACATGAATATCTCATCGCCTACCCCTATTCCGAGGGCTCCTCCAGAGGCTCCTTCTCCAATGATGATCACAATTACAGGAACTGACAAAGACATCATCTCGTAAATATTCCGAGCAATTGCCTCTCCTTGTCCACGCTCTTCCGCTTCCAATCCGGGAAAGGCACCTGGAGTATCTACAAGAGTAACAATTGGAATTCCAAATTTATCTGCAGATTTCATCAAACGAAGGGCTTTTCGGTATCCTTCCGGGTTTGCCATTCCAAAATTTCGATACTGTCGTGTTTTTGTATTGTATCCTTTTTGGGTCCCTACAAACATAAAAGATTGATTCTCAATTTTACCCAAACCTCCAATCATGGCTTTGTCATCTAGTACATTGCGATCACCGTGCAATTCCAAAAATGTGCCTTGGGTTAACGCATTGATGTAATCTAAGGTATAAGGTCTTGAGGGATGGCGCGAGAGTTGTACCCGCTGCCAAGCTGAAAGGTTTCCGTAAATCTCTTTCTTAGTTTTTTCTAGCTTGGTTTCAATTTGAGCACATGTTTCGGTAACATCTACTTCGCTTTCCGTTCCGATCAGCTTACACTTGTCCAACTGATCATGTAGTTCTTTGATAGGTAATTCAAATTCTAAATATTCCATAAGAAATTGTCTGTAGCAAATGTAAAAATTCTTTAGGATTGGACTGATTTTTTTTGTGCTTCTTTCCGATGTTTATAAATTCCATTCATCAGAATGGCAGCTATCACAATCAGAAAACCAACGTAAAAATTGGTGCTTAAAAAGGCTTTTTCATTCCAAATTGCTATAGAGAGTAGGATGCCATAAATAGGCTCTAAATTGATGACCATCATAATGGTAAAAGAGGATAAATGACGCATTACTTTAATCGACATATTAAATGCAAATGAGGTGCATAACAACGCTAAAATCAGAATCCATAACAAATCCCAATCCTTCAACAAAAATGCTTCTACATGAAATTGATTGGTAGCATATGCCACTACAATACCCACTAATGTCCCCACAATGAGTTCGTAAAAAGACAAAGTAATGGGGCGGGCTTCTTTGACCATTTTTCCATTTAGAATGGTAAATACAGCCGAAAGGAAAGCGGAAAATAAAGCTACTGTAATCCCTATAATATGTTCAAATTCGGCTCGATAAATGATCGCAATTCCCAAGGCCGTAATCCCACCAAAAAGCAATTCATATCCCAGTAGTTTTCGTTTATTGAAAATAGGGTCCAATAAAGCCGTTATCAGCGCACCCGTAGCCATCATACTGAGTGCTAAAGAAACTCCAGCAATTTTAATCGCATAGAAAAAAGTAACCCAATGTACTCCAATTATAACTCCTCCTAAAATTACTTTACCCCAAAGAGCCTTTTTTAACCGAAAATACTCTGGATAAAAAATCAAAAAGAAAACAGCCAAGCCTAAGGATGCAATTCCCATTCTGTAAATTACCAAAGGCAAAGCCTTTAGAGAAATTAAAGCACCTAATACAGAAGTAAACCCAAAGAGTACAACAACAAAGTGAAAAAGTAAAAGGTTCTGACTTCTAGCGTTTTGCATGTCTCAATAAAAAGAAGGCCAACAAACCAAATATAAATAAGGGCAACCAAGCGGCCAGAAAAGGTGGAAAGGTAGATTTACTCACCAAAACACCGAAAATTTTATCAAAGAAAATAAATAAAAAACCCAATGCAATTCCAAAGGCAAGATTGACTCCCATACCCCCACGTCTCTTAAAAGAGGCTACCGCCACGGCTATTAATGTCAGTATAAATGCCGATATGGGGATGCTCCAGCGCTTGTGCCGAACCAATAAGTGACTGTTGATCAAAGAAGAGCCCCGTTCTTTTTCGTCTTCGATAAATTGATTGAGTTCTGTAAGAGTTAGGGTTTCTGCTATGTAATTTACAGGTGACAAATCTGAAATTTCAAAATCAAAGATGGTATCCTTTCGGATTTCTACCTCTAGACGTTCTTCATCACCAATGAACGTTCGTTTTTTAAAATTGGACATTCTGAAAATACTGTCTTTATCGATCCATCGAATTCTTCGTGCGCTAATTTTAAATTTTAGTGTATTACCTTCGAAATGTTCCAAGGTAAAATCGGAAGCCTGCTTTCGTATAGGGTCGTAATCGTTGACATAAATAAATTCTTTGTCATTGATTTGCTGAAACACTTTGTCGGTATCTCGCGCTTCTTTTTTGACCAAGTATTTGTAACGGAAATCATTAAATCCCTGATTGGATTTTGGTACAATAAACATCCCCGCAAAAAAGGCAAACACAGCGATTAAAGTGGCTCCCAACAAAAAAGGACGCAAGTAGCGGAAAAATGAAATCCCTGAACTTAAGATTGCGATTACTTCAGTGTTATTTGCCAATTTTGAAGTAAACCAAATGACTGAAAGAAAAAGAAAAATAGGGAAAAGTAGGTTGGCAAAATACCAAGTAAAGTCAATATAATATTCGAGTATAATTTCAAGGGGCACCTCTTTTTCCTTAAGCTTATCCACCTTTTCTGCCAAATCCACCATAATCCCAATGGGAATAAACAACAAAAGCATTACCAAAAAGGTGCCGATATAACGCTTAATTATATAAAAATCAATCAGTTTCATCTACAAACGAACTTGCATTTGACGTACCATTTTCTCTTTCCAAGGGCCAAAGCTTCCCTCTAAGATATGTTTTCTGGCTTCACGAACCAACCAGAGGTAAAAACTCAAGTTGTGAATTGTTGCGATTTGTTTTCCCAACATTTCGTTGACTGTGAACAAATGCCTTACATAAGCTTTAGTATATTCCAAATCTGCAAAGCAATAGCCTGAAGGATCAATAGGAGAAAAATCGTTTTCCCATTTCTTATTTTTAATATTTAGGGTGCCTTCAGCGGTAAAAAGCATTCCATTGCGCGCATTTCTTGTGGGCAGCACACAGTCAAACATATCTACTCCCAAAGCAATGTTTTCCAACAGGTTAATTGGTGTACCCACTCCCATCAAATAGCGTGGTTTATCCTGGGGAAGGATGGCACATACCGCATCGGTCATAGCATACATTTCTTCTGCGGGTTCCCCCACAGACAATCCGCCAATGGCATTGCCAGGAGCTTCTTGTTCAGCGATAAAATGTGCGGAGGCTTCTCGAAGATCGTTGTAAACACTTCCTTGCACAATGGGAAATAAGGTTTGAGTATAGTCATAACGCTGTGGCAACTCCCGATCTGCTAGCATGCAACGCGTTAACCATCTATGGGTTCGCTCCATAGAATTTTTGGCGTAGTTATAATCACAGGGATAGGGAGTACATTCGTCAAAAGCCATAATGATGTCTGCACCTATGGAACGTTGAATTTCAATGGCTCGTTCGGGTGTAAACACATGATAAGAGCCATCGATATGAGATTTGAATTTAACGCCTTCCTCTTTAATTTTTCGATTTGCAGACAAGGAATACACTTGGTATCCACCAGAGTCTGTAAGTAAAGGACGATCCCAACCCATAAATTGATGTAATCCACCTGCCTGTTCAATAATAGAAGTTCCAGGACGTAAATACAAATGATAAGTGTTCCCTAAGATAATATCTGGATTGATATCGTTTTTAAGCTCACGCTGATGGACTCCTTTTACTGTTGCCGCAGTTCCCACAGGCATAAAAATAGGAGTTTGGATATGCCCATGTGCTGTGGAAAGCTTTCCTGCACGTGCTTTGGTTTGGGTGTCTGTAGCTAAAAGATTAAATTCCATCGATTGCAAATATAGCACTCTGCAAAGTAAAATCGTGGAGATTTATATTGTTAATTACTCGGTATAAAAACTCAGTAAAATTTGAATCAAGACCTTTGATAATGCTTTGACTTGGGTTACTTTTGGTTCATTAATATAAATCAAATGCCAGATATTCAAACTCTTGAAAAAACAACCACACAAGTACGTCGAGACATACTACGCATGGTACACAAAGTAAACTCAGGTCATCCTGGGGGATCTTTGGGCTGTGCAGAGTTTTTTGTTGCATTGTACTTTGAACTCATGGATTTTTCACTTCCTTTCACAATGGATGGAAAAAATGAAGATGTGTTCTTTTTATCCAACGGGCATATTTCTCCTGTCTTTTACAGCGTCCTCTCTAGGAGGGGATTTTTCCCTATTGAGGAACTCAATACCTTTCGATTGATCGATTCTAGACTTCAAGGACACCCCACCACACATGAGGGGCTTCCAGGGGTTCGAGTAGCTTCAGGCTCACTCGGGCAAGGTTTATCGGTTGCTCTTGGAGCCGCATTGACCAAAAAATTAAACCATGACCCCAAAACCGTTTTTGTTTTGATGGGAGATGGGGAATTGCAAGAAGGACAAAATTGGGAAGCTCTAATGTTTGCAGCAGCCAAGAAAGTGGATAATCTCATCGCTACTGTAGATCTCAACGGGAAACAAATTGATGGAAGTACGGATGAAGTCTTACCAATGGGAAGTGTCAAGGCTAAACTGGAAGCCTTTGGTTGGGAAGTTTTGGTTCTTAAAGAAGGAAATTCAATTTCTCACATCATTGACACATTACATCTCGCAAAATCAAAACTAGGGCAAGGAAAACCCATTGCAATTTTAATGGAAACTGAAATGGGAAATGGCGTAGATTTTATGATGCATACCCATGCTTGGCACGGAAAAGCTCCCAATGATGAACAACTTGCCAACGCACTTGCTCAAAACGAAGCAACTTTAGGGGACTATTAATACTGAAAAGAACAACATGACAACATACACAAATCAAGGTAATAAAGATACCCGATCGGGTTTTGGAGAAGGATTGACAGAACTGGGAAGAACCCACCCTAACGTCGTAGCGCTTTGTGCCGATCTTATTGGTTCACTGAAAATGCAAACTTTTATTAACGAAAATCCAGATCGCTTTTTTCAAGTAGGTATTGCCGAGGCTAACATGATGGGAATTGCAGCGGGTCTAACTATAGGGGGAAAAATTCCCTTTACAGGCACCTTTGCTAATTTTTCTACTGGTCGTGTGTATGATCAAATCCGACAATCCATAGCCTATTCCAATAAGAACGTTAAAATTTGTGCTTCTCATGCAGGAGTTACCCTAGGTGAAGACGGAGCGACTCATCAAATATTAGAAGACATTGGTCTGATGAAAATGCTCCCTGGAATGACGGTTATCAATCCTTGTGATTTCAATCAAACCAAAGCAGCGACATTGGCTATAGCAGATTATGAAGGTCCTGTATATTTACGCTTTGGCCGCCCCTCTGTTGCTAATTTCACTACCCCTGATTTGGGATTTGAAATTGGAAAAGGAATACTCCTACAGCCCGGTACAGATGTGACAATTGTTGCCACAGGGCATTTGGTATGGGAAGCTTTAGAAGCTGCAAAAGAATTAGCTGCACAGAGCATTATAGCTGAAGTCATCAATATCCACACTATCAAACCTTTGGACGATGAGCTTATTTTGAAGTCTGTCCAGAAAACAGGGTGCCTGGTTAGTGCAGAAGAGCATAATTATTTAGGGGGAATGGGAGAAAGTATTGCGGGACTTCTCGCCACCCAACACCCCTGCCCTATGGAGTTTGTAGCTACCCAAGACACTTTTGGAGAATCGGGAACTCCCGCCCAATTGATGGCAAAGTATGGGCTAGATAAAACAGCCATTATTAAAAAAGTACTCGCTGTACGCAAACGAATCAAAATCTAAAAAATGCGATCTAAAATCATTCTTTTATTCACTTTTATTGGTTGTCTTAATATAAGTTTTAGTCAATTTGAATATGGAGCAAAAGCTGGAATTCATCTAAACACCACCTCAGGAAACATCATCGATGCATCCACAAATTTGACTTCTATGGCTGATGTTAAAGAAAATTTGACAGGGTATTTTATTGGGAGCTATGTTTCCTTAGATATACTTTTCTTGTACCTAAGACCCGAACTCCAGTTTTCCTATCTCAGCACCAATTTCGATTCCCTCTCTTTGACTCAATCGCGCTTGGAAGCACCGATCTCTCTAGGGTTCAAATTGCTTCCGGTACTAAGTGTATTTGCTGGGCCCACCTTACAGTATAATTTTGAGCCCACTATCAAAGATGTACGCTTGACTGCTGTAGAGCAGAATACAACTGTTGGACTTCATTTAGGGGTTCGTGCCCATCTTGGACCTCTCAGTGCAGATGTACGTTTTGATCGGGGAATAAAATCCAACGAACTAGAACTAATTGAACAAAATGGAATCCCAATTGCAGGAAGAATTGACACTCGAAATGAGGTTTTGAGTTTGGGACTTTCGTATCGTTTCTAATCAGTTTGCATCTAGGTAGTCTGGAATACCGTCTTGATCAGTATCATCTGCAATTCCATCTCCATCTCGATCAAATTCATCGACAGATAAAATTCCATCACCATCGTGGTCGGTTTGCTTTACCAAATAGAGATCTATTTTAAAAATTAGAGGTGAATAAGAAGGAATTGCACCTCTAGCAGAATTGAAATAGCCCAACCCAGATGGCATAAATATCGCTCCTTGTCCGTAGTTTGAAAAAACGGGTACATTATATTCGTCCACACTAAATTCCCCAGACTTTAACACTGTAACGCCTTCTCTAAATCCTCTAACTAATGAAGTAAGGTCAAACCAAACGGGCGCGAAAGAACGATCAAATCTTTTTCTATTTAGCAATATTCCTTCATAAGACAGGTAGATTGAATCAACGGAACTGGGTGAAACCCCTGATCCCTCACGCGCAACTAAAGTATATACTGTATGATCTACAAAAGAATCCTCTGAGGTTTTCAATCGAATAACTTCTTTTCTTACTTGTTCTATAAGAGGTGTTTTATCTGCATTCTCTCCGCTTAGGGTGTCGATCACGAGTTCAGGCTGTGATTCTGAATCTAGAAAATCCTCATAATTGTAAAAATGGGTTGATAAAAAATCTTCCAAGCTTTGTTCATCAGCTATGGCTTGATCCCCAAAATCACGAGGGGGTTCTACTACATCCTCTTTTTTACAAGAGAAAATAAAGAAAGTGAACAATGCGATATAAGCCAGATTTTTTTTCAAGAATACTATTTTTAAAGGGCTGCAAGATACAATTTTACTTTATTTTTGTGGTAATTCTTAACGAAGTTTTAAGTATGCGCATTGATCAATATTTGTGGTGTATCAGAGTATATAAGTCTAGGAATATCGCGAGTAATGCGTGTAAAAAAGGACAGGTATTGATCAATGATCAAAAGGTAAAACCTTCAAGAGAGATCTTACCCTTGGATCTAATCCAAGTCAGGAAAGATCAATTATGGCGTAGTTTTGAGGTGTTGGATTTACCCAAAAGTAGGGTCGGTGCAAAATTAGTGGGATTGTACTGTGTTGAAAAAACCGAAAAGCATCTTATTGAAAAGGAAGTTTTAAAAAAACTTTCTGCACAGGTAGCGCGTGAACAAGGAACAGGAAGACCCACCAAGAAAGACCGTCGCGACTTGGATGAAATTCAACTTGATGAAAACTTAACCGATTAGGGCTTTAAATTTATAAATATGACAGTACTAGGGAATAAAATTAAGGATGCTAAAGAAATCCAATCCAGTATCAAAAGAATTGCATACCAAGTCTACGAAAGTAATTTGGATGAAAAATCTATAGTGATTGTGGGAATTGGAAAAAGAGGGGGCTATTTAAGTACGCTTCTAGGTGCAGCAATTGAAAACATTTGCACACTAGAACGGTCTTATGTGACCCTCAGCATCGATAAGAAAAATCCTCTAAACCGAATAGAAAGTGATGTGCCTTTAGATCAACTTAAAAATCAATCTATAGTGATTGTAGATGATGTACTCAACACTGGAAGTACCCTAATATACGCGGTAGCTTATTTTTTACAAATACCAGTAAAACGAATCAAGACAGCAGTGATGGTCAATAGGAACCATAAAAAATTTCCTATCAAAGCAGATTTTAAAGGTATTTCACTATCCACTTCAATAAACGAACACATAAGTGTTATTTTGGAAGGAGAAGAAACGGGAATTTACTTAAGTTAATTGACTTTGTATTTCTTGGGCAACCGTTTCTACCGATTTACGGTCTGTATTTATTTTAAATTCAGCTTGAAGATAAAAAGGATTCCGTTCAAACAGATGTTTTCCTACGAACTCTTGAATTTGTTCAATATTTTCCAAATGGGAAATCAAGGGTCGTGAAGATTTAGCCTCTGCTAATCGCAGACTTAGTGTTTGAACTTCAGTTTGAAGATAGAACGTTTTGAGATGAGAGAAGCTTTTTAAAAAATCCATAGTGTCATAATAACAAGGAGTTCCACCTCCTAGCGAAAGAATTAAAGGAGTTTCTATTTGGAGTAGCTCTTCCAATGCTTTTCTTTCCTCTGCTCTAAAAAAAAGCTCCCCCTTTTGTTGAAAAATTGAGGCTATAGTGGTGTCCAATTTACGTTCAATATATCGATCTAGATCCCAAAATTCAGTTTGAAGCTGGTTTTTGAGGACTTCCCCCACAGCAGTCTTTCCGCAGCCCATGTACCCTAACAAGATGATTTTAGTTGTTTTCATCGATTTTTGAATAGATTGGCAAATTTATATGAATTCAGAGGGAAAAATAAATATTTGATAATTATATTTGCACCCTTAAAATGATTCGGTAGCTCAGTTGGTAGAGCATCTCCCTTTTAAGGAGAGGGTCCTGGGTTCGAGCCCCAGCCGAATCACTTTTAAAATGACTTGGTAGCTCAGTTGGTAGAGCATCTCCCTTTTAAGGAGAGGGTCCTGGGTTCGAGCCCCAGCCAAGTCACTCTCCTTCTTTAATTTTTGCGCACGTGGCGGAATTGGTAGACGCGCTAGCTTGAGGGGCTAGTGGGATTTTTCCCGTGGAAGTTCGAGTCTTCTCGTGCGCACTTTTTCCTTATTAAAAAAAAAACACTATGTTTGTTTAAGCTTTTGTAATGAGTATTGAACATGGATAGGATAAAGAGCAGCTTTAGCATCAAAAATCTCGAGAATCTCTCGGGTATTAAAGCACATACACTTCGGATTTGGGAAAAAAGATATAATCTACTTGAACCCGAACGCACCGATACGAACATCAGACGTTACAGTTTAGATAGTCTCCGGAAACTACTCAATGTTACTTTGTTGTACAACCACGGGTTTAAAATTTCGAAAATCGCGAGCCTCAATGCCGATGAAATTCCAAAATTAGTTAGAAGTATCGCTTTAAAGTCAAATACCGAACAGGTTTCCATCAATGCGTTCAAATTGGCTATGATCAATTTCGATTACGAATTGTTTGATAATAATTACGATGAAATTCAACAGCACCACGATTTTGAATATATTTTCATGAAAATCTTTATGCCGTTGATGAAAGAACTTGGTATTCTTTGGCAAACAGGCGCTATTTCTCCTTCACATGAACATTTTATTACCAATTTGGTCAAACAAAAAATTCATGTTCAAACCGAAAATCTTCAGAGAAATAAAGCTAAAAACGATGTCCAGCCTATCTTTGTACTTTTTCTTCCCGAAAACGAAATTCATGAATTAGGAATTCTATATTTAAATTTTCTAATTCTTTCCAAAGGCTATCGCACGATTTTTCTCGGGCAATCTCTTCAAATTTCAAGTCTTCAAACCCTATACAGCTACGACACAAGTTTCAATTTTGTAAGCTATTTAACTGTAGAACCCAATAAAGATGAAATCATGCCTTTTTTAAAGGAATTTTATACTCATTTATTGGAGAATCAGAAATCCAAGCTCATACTATTTGGTCCACAACAAGTGGAAATTATCAAAGAGGAACTGCCAGAGCAAATTGAAATGTACCGCTCTGTAGAGTCTTTTATTTTTCAATATTTCTCTGAAAACGTTTTTGTTTAACTTTTCTTAGATTTGATTATCTTTATATCGTATTTATAATACTATATTTAAAAGAAATTGTAATGAAACAACTGTTTGACACGGTCTCTGAAGATTGCAGTAAAATTGTAACCCAATCCTACAGCACCTCCTTTTCTATGGCCACGAAAATGCTGCATTCAAGCATAAGAAACCACATTTACAATATTTATGGTTTCGTTCGTTTTGCAGATGAGATTGTAGATTCTTTTCACGATTATCCAAAAAAAGAGTTGCTCGACCGATTTGAAACAGACCTTTATCATAGCTTAAACAAAAAAATAAGTTTAAATCCTATTCTCAACGCCTTTCAAAATACAGTGCATGAGTTCGGGATTGATCACAAATTGATTGCAGCATTTATGAGAAGTATGCGCTGGGATTTAGAAAAGAAGGTGTACGAAACAGAACAGGAGTATAAAGATTACATCTATGGCTCTGCAGATGTTGTGGGACTCATGTGTCTCAAAATTTTTGTCAAAGGAGATGTAGAACAATATGAAAGTTTAAAGCCATCAGCAATGGCATTGGGTTCAGCTTTTCAAAAAGTAAATTTTCTCAGAGATTTAAAAAAGGATTTTCAAGATCTGGAACGTACTTATTTCCCCAATGTGAATTTTAATCAATTCGATGAAACTTCAAAATCTGCCATTATTAAAGAAATAGAAAACGATTTTGCAATCGCATTAGAAGGAATTTTTAAATTGCCCACAGAAGCGCGTTTTGGAGTGTATACAGCATATAAATATTACAGCAAATTATTGGCTAAGCTCAAACGAACACCTTCCTTAAACATTCAACAAACACGAATACGAGTACCCAATTATCAAAAAATGACTGTTTTTGCTAGAAGCTACGTAAAATACCGATTAAATCTACTTTAGAACCTATGACATTTCTCTGGATTATTACTGTTTCACTAACCTTTGTGTTTATGGAATTTGTGGCGTGGTTTTCCCATAAATACATTATGCACGGATTCTTATGGTCGCTTCATAAGGACCATCATCTGAAAGATCACAAGTCTTGGTTCGAGCGCAATGATTTCTTTTTTATTTTCTATGCCTTGGTAAGTTCTGTTTTTGTAATCCTTTGGGGAGAGGCTGGTTTTTGGTTTGGACTACCCATAGCCCTGGGTATCTTTCTATACGGTTTGACTTATTTTATGGTGCATGATATTTTTATTCATCAACGTTTTAAATGGTTCAGAAACGCAAATAATAAATATGCGCGGGGAATCCGAAGGGCACATAAAATCCACCATAAAAATATCCACAAAGAAAAGGGAGAGTGTTTTGGGATGCTATGGGTTCCGTTAAAGTATTTTAGATAATCAATTTTTTAACCAATTATTGGTAAAATTACAAGCGCGACTGTCTCGATTTACATTTACGTAAGTACTTTCAATTTTTTCTGACATCCACTCTTTAATAAGATTCAATTGCTTTTCTTTTAAAGCCAGAGATTTGATACGTACATAATCCAATGAATAATCTGCCACATGTTCATCATACCGATTACTCACTTTTAAAATCTTATACTTTTTCAAACCTGAACTTTCCTCTTCTACTAGAGGTAATGAAATTTCTCCGTCTTTTAAATTTCTAATTTGACTGTAAAGTACAGGATCTAAATTCGTCAATTCAAAACGTGTATCTCCAGTCTGAGGATTGATAAGCACTCCGCCATTATACTTGGTTTCTTTTTCGTCAGAAAAAGCCAAGGCGGCATCTTGAAACGTAATCTCCTCGTCGACCAAACGCTTTCTCAAGGTATCTAACTTCTTTTTAGCGTCTTGCAATTGTCCAGGTTCTATTTTTGGAGTGAGCAAAATATGTCGTACATCCACTTCCTGGCCTCGTATTTTATCAACCATAAGAATATGCCACCCAAAATCGGTTTTAAAAGGCTGGGATATTTCACCTTCCTCAAGACTAAAGGCCTCATCTCGAAACTCTTTAACCATCCGTGGACGCTTTCTGTGGAGGGTATATTTTCCTCCTGAAGCCCTAGATCCGGGATCTTGAGAATATAAAATAGCTTTTGAAGCGAAGCTTGAACCTCTTTCTAAGATGTCTTCTTTGAAGGTGTTCAGCTGATTTATGATTCGATTTTGTTCGGTCTCACTCACTTCAGGCTCAATAACAATTTGGGATATTTCTAGCTCCGTACCAAAAGTAGGAAGTTCGCTTTTAGGAATCGATTCAAAAAACAAACGTACCTCTTCTGGAGTTACTTCTACGTCCTCCACTATAGAGGCTTGCATCATTGAAGATAGTTTTTGGATTTTATTAATTTCAAAAATTTCTTGACGAAAACTAGATTCATCTTCTTTATTATAAAATTCCAATACCTTTTCTATAGATCCCAATTGTTGAGTAAAATTGTCAATAATCTGATCTACAGTACTGTAAATTTCTTCTGTACTAATCTCCAAGCTATCTTGAACAGCATGATGTGCGTAGAGTTTGTCTTCCATCAATTTTCCCAATAATTGACATCTAGTGACACCCTGTGTTGGAATGCCTTGAGAACGCATTTCAATTAAGGTTTTGTCGATGTCCGAATCTAAAATCACATAATCTCCTACTACTGCTGAAACACCATCTACTTTAATTCGACTGGCCAGCAAATTGTCCTGAGCCTGTATAGGGTTTAGAGAAAAACCAATTACGATAATAAAACTAATAAATTTCAAAAGTCTTGGATTGAATTGCATCTTGTATAATCTCTTTTTCAAATTGTTTTGTAAATTTTAATTGACGTTGGTTTAAAATTATATTTTTTATGGAGGTTTCCAAAACTTCTCTAGGAGCCAACTCCCCTTTTTTCAGAAAGTCTTTTACAAAAAACAAATATACCCCCAATGTATCTTCGATTTTAAAGAATTGTGATTTTTTTATGTATTTGCTGAAATTCTCCTGATTTAAAAATTGCACTCTTGAGGTTAGATTGTTTTTGTTGATCCACAAACTGTCCATAAGTATATAGCTATGGTATTGAAACGAAAGCGAATCTAAAAAAAACTGATCGTTTCTAGTGAAACGCTGAAAACTCCTTTGAATCTCATTTTGATCTACGTTGTCTGGTGGTAAATGTATGTACCGAACCTGATAAAGGGGTGCTTTCAATTTAAAAACCGACTTATTTTTGAACAAAAATGAATCAATTTCATCAACCGTTACCAAAGTATCTATGCTTTTATTGACTATTGATTTGCGATACGTATTGGCGTAGAGGTCTATTCTATAGGCTGCAATAAGTTGTTCCAGTTTTTCAATTTCGGATTGGGGTAAATTGACCTGAGCTTGTTGAATTAAAATCTTGTCGCGTGCCCATGAATCAATTAAAGCTCTTGATTTTAAAATACTGTCAGATTCGCTTTCAAAAGAATTCAATTCTGATTTTAGATCATCTCGATACAGGTACTCAGTTCCTACTCGAGCTAATACTTCTTGGTTTTCAGGGCCCCATACTGTACACGCATTTACCAAAGAAAGTAAAACCACACAAAATATCAAGATTCTATAGGTGGTGTCAACGTAAAGATTCGTTTTTATTGTCCATTTATTAACAATTTGAAATTTATTAGTTAATAAACATTGTAAATTTTTGATTTTGTGCACGTTAAATTGTTGAAAATATTTTAATAACTATTAATTTATTCCTAAATTGTGAAAAATTTGAAGCCGTTGTCTAAAAAACTACTTCTTTTAACTTTTATTTTTAATTCCTTTGCCATTCAGGCAACCGACTTTTCTGACTCCAATATTACGACAATCGAAAAAGCAACGCAAGTTGCGAAAAATGTATTTTATAAAGAAGGAGTTCTCTACTTAAAAGGCTTTGAAGGAGCCGGAATTATTGAAATTTATTCCATTATTGGGAATAAAATTACGGAAACTAAAACCTTGGAACTTAATTCTTTTCAATTCCCATTACCCCTTGAACAAGGCAATATGTACATTATAAGGGTGATTGCCAAGGGTATGGTAACTACGTTTAAGGTAGTCGCTTCCTGAAGATTTTTAACTCGGACTATAATTTGGTGCTTCTTTCGTTACACGAATGTTGTGGGGGTGACTTTCACGCATACCTGCAGATGTAATCGTAATAAACTGCCCGTTAATTTTTAAATCTTCAATGTCCTTTGCTCCACAATATCCCATTCCTGCTCTCAATCCACCAACAAACTGATGAATACTTTCATTGAGATCGCCTTTGAACGGGACTCTACCTACTATTCCTTCTGGAACTAACTTTTTAATATCATCTTCCACATCTTGAAAATAACGGTCTTTACTGCCCATTTTCATAGCCTCTACAGAGCCCATACCGCGATAGGTTTTGTATTTCCGGCCTTCATAAATTACCGTTTCCCCAGGTGATTCTCGAGTTCCTGCAAGAAGTGATCCGAGCATGACAGAGTCTGCTCCAGCGGCAATCGCTTTTGGAATATCTCCTGTGTAACGAATGCCCCCATCGGCAATAAGGGGTATGCCCGATCCTTCGAGTCCTTTTCGAACTTCAGTAATGGCTGAAAGTTGAGGGTACCCTACCCCTGCTATTACTCTAGTAGTGCAGATTGAACCTGGACCTATACCCACCTTTACAGCATCTGCCCCTATTGATACAAGGTATTTCGCAGCAGCAGCGGTTGCTATATTACCGACTACAACATCTAGTTTAGGGAACTGAGCCTTCACTTTTTGAACAACCTCTCCTACCCCCTTACTATGTCCGTGTGCCGTATCAATTACAATGGCATCAACACCTGCTTGATATAGTGCATCCACACGATCCAATACATCGGAGGTTACACCCACAGCAGCAGCCACGCGCAAACGTCCAAATTCATCTTTATTGGCGTTCGGCTTTTTGGAATGCTTGGTGATATCACGAAAGGTTATCAGCCCTACAAGGGTGTTGTCTTCTGCAACAACAGGTAATTTTTCGATTTTATGCTTTTGCAAAATTTGTTCCGCATCCTGTAAAGATGTTCCTTCATTTACAGTAATCAAATTGGATTGGGTCATGACCTCTTTCAAAGGACGCTTATTATTTTTTTCAAAGCGCAAATCTCGATTGGTCACAATTCCAATTAACTTATTTTCTGAATCTACAATAGGAATCCCACCAATTCTAAATTGCTCCATGCTGGAATTGGCATCTGCCACCAAGGCGGTTTCTGGAAGCGTCACAGGATCGATAATCATTCCCGATTCAGAACGTTTGACTGCCCGAACTTTTACCGCCTGTTCTTCTATGGTCATGTTTTTGTGTAACACCCCTATGCCTCCCTCACGTGCCATAGCAATCGCCATCTTACTTTCTGTAACAGTGTCCATGGCAGCCGAAATCATAGGTATATTCAATGGAATATTTCTACTAAAACGAGACTGGATAGAAACTTCTCTAGGGAGAATTTCTGAGTAAGCGGGAACCAAAAGAACATCGTCGTAGGTCAACCCTTGTCCAATAAATTTAACGGAATTCATAAGCAACTAATATCTAATTAATTGCATGCAAATATAAGGATTTTTGATGTCCTTTCAGCACCTTTTATCTAAAATCAACGTTGATGATCGAAGTGGATCACAAATGCACTTCAATTCCTGCGTAGATACCAAAAGGATGACCTGGGCGAAATCCTGCAGGTACCCTAGATGCTGGATATATATTATTAAACAGATTAATTACATTGGTTGTGAGATTCACTTGAGGTACAATGGGGTATTTGACAGAAAGGTCAACGACAAGGCTTCCTGGTATTGGAAAGGGGTCATTGTTTCCATTATTTGAGGCTTGAGTATCAAAAGCACCGTTATATCTCAAATTGAAATTCGTTTCAAAATCAGGATGATTTAAACTTACACTCAAATTCAATTGGTGCTTTGGAATATAAGGTACCCGATCGTCTATTCTCACCTCTCCCCAAATGCCTTGTGTGCTTCCAAAATCACTTTTAAAAATTGCATTAGTAAGGGTGTAGGAAAAAGAGAGAGGAATTTGGACTTTAGATTCTGAAGGTGTGAGATTGTAATTCAATAATAACTCGAAACCACTCACTTGTACCTCACCTGCATTAAACTGATCTAGAGATCCAGTACCTCCACTTGCCGCGAGGTCTGAACCTAAAAGATTTGAATAATTGTTGAAATATCCAATCCATTCGCCACGTAAACGACCGTAATTGAAGCGTGTGCCCAATTCGTAATTCACACTTTCCTCAGCACGTTCTCCGGGAGTATTTCCTGGAGGGGAAAATCCTTTATGAACTCCTCCGAAGATAGAAAAGTGAATGGGTAGATTATAATTAAAACCTATCCCAGGGATAAAGGTATTTATCTTATTTTCTCTTGTATTTAATGCAGTTCCATTTCGAGTTGGATCTGATTTGCCATAATCCTTTCTTTGAAGAACTATATTTTCAAACCGGATTCCAGGGGTGAGTGTTAAAGCATTCCTTTTGTATTTATAAAGCATATAGGCTGCAACTGCCTGCGCACTAGAAATTCGATTTCCTTGGGCTCCTTCGGGTCCTTTTGAAAGTAATGTCATCTCGCCTCCATTAATGCTGTACCCGTCTTCCCATTGAAAGCGATCTTCCTCATCATAATGGATTCGACTGCCAATTTCTATATCGTGAAAGAACCCTTGAGTATCATACCAATGATAATCAAATTTGGTTTGAAAGCCTCTTGAAGAATACACGCGGTTATTCGCCTTAAGCAAAAGAGAGGCTTCCTTTTCGGTGTCACGTTCTCCATTCAAAATTGAAAGATGATTTGGATAAGTAAGGGGATATGTGAGTACCGATGAAAGGCTCTTTTTTACTCCATCAAAAATCACATCGTCCAACTTATACCAGTTTCTGGAAAAAGTGTTCAGGTAGGCATTTGTAATAATTTTCAGTTGATTAGAAAAATCCACTACATGTGTGAGCATGAATTGGGACTGTTTTGCCTTCATTTGATCTTCTTGTGAAGCTGCATATCGCATCATGGGAGTTGAATCAAAATCAGACTTAGTAAGTCCCAAGTAGGTTTCATTTGACAGCTCGTCATAAAAATGATATTTCAATTCAAGGTATTGAGGTACAGCGGCTTGGCGCTTAGACGAAAGTCTTATTTTCCCCATAAGATCAGTACTATCAAAACCTGTGTTCTGATTGTTCAATTGTTTGAATCCATTGGATCTATTATTTTGATATTCTACAACATAACCCAATCTTTCAGAGGAATGTCCTAATGAAGCATAAAGTTGTCCTGTATTAAAACTTCCATAACGAGATCGCAAATGAATCCTTAAAGAATCGGGGATGGAAGTGGAAACCAAATTGATTGCACCACCTGTGGTAAATGGACCATATTGTACCTGACTACTTCCTTTTAGAATTTCTACAGCTTCCATTCGTGAGATAGAAGGAAAATAATAAGCCGCTGGAGCACTATAAGGTGCTGGAGCAACAAGAACACCGTCTTCCATTAAAGTGATTTTGGAACTTCGTTGAGGAGAGGTTCCGCGAAGTGAAATATTGGGTCGTAAACCAAAACCATCCTCTTCATAAAGTGTCACTCCTGGTACTTCACGCAAGGCTCTATTGATATCAGTATTTCCAAACTTATTTAAATCGGCTGCAGATAAGAAATATGCAGCTCCTGTTCGATTTTGTGCTACAAATTTGTTTCCTAAAATCGTATTAGCCTTAAGAATTATTTCATCCAACTGCTGAACAGAATCGAGAACGTTTTTTTTGACTTGTTGTCCGTTAGCAAGGACGGAAATCAATGTCAGAAGAACAGAAATAAATCGTGTTTTTATCATTATTTAGACTAAATACAAATAATTTCTGCGAAAATATAATCTCGTAATTTACCATGCAAGTTTATTTAGAATAAATTTAAATAAAAATCTTGTGGGAATGATTATAAGCACTTTCGAAGGCCAATACATCAAAACTTTGGGGGAGTTTATTGTAGGTAGTCAAATAAGAAATCAATTTTTCAGTAGGCATATTTCCTATGAGTTGATCTTGTGCCATAGGGCATCCGCCCCTGCCCTTTATGGTTCCATCAAAACGAAGACAACCCGCAAGAAACGCAGCATTTACTTTTTCAAACCAAAACTTAGGATGGGTGTGAAAATGAGCGCCAAACTCAAAATCTGGATATTGCGCGATTAGGCTTGAAAATAGCACTTCAATATCTTTAACTTGAGCGTTTCCCACTGTATCTGAGAGCGAAAAAATAGTGACTCCCAATGCAGCGATTTGCTCTACCCATTGCATTATGATTTCAGGACTCCAAGGGTCTCCATAAGGATTTCCAAATCCCATAGAGAGATATACCACCACTTCTTTATCATGATTTTGAGCAAGTCTCACTATACGCTCTAAAATAGGGAAAGATTCTTTAATTGTTTTTCCTGTATTGCGCACTTGAAAATTTTCTGAAACGGAAAAAGGATAACCTAAATAGTGAATTTTCTCAAAGGACACTGCATTTTTTGCACCGCGTTCATTTGCAATAATTGTAAGCAATTTGGTAGTTGTATCAGCGCAATTTAACCCTTTGATGACCGCTTCGGTATCCGCCATTTGGGGAATGATTTTGGGAGACACAAAACTACCGCAATCCAGCGTATCAAACCCAACTTTGAGTAAAGCTTGATAATACGCAATCTTGTCTTGCGTAGAAACTATAGGATAATACGCTTGAAGTGCATCCCTAGGACATTCAATAAGTTTTATGTTTTCTTTCATTTGGGATTGATTAACAGCACAGCAATAACTATCAAAACAGCGGATTGAATTTTATTCCATACGGATTGTTTTCCGAAATTTTGAACCCTTTGTCCGAGACTACCTACGAAGATAGCACTTGATGTGAACACGAGTAAGGCTTGGATAAAAAAAATCCCTCCTAAAATTAGAAATTGTTGATTGTACGTCAATACTTCTGAAAAAAGAAATCCTGGAAAAAAACTAATGAAAAAAAGGCTCACCTTGGGGTTTGTCAAATTCATTATAAAACCTGTAAAAAAAAGACGGTTTGAGCCTTGTCTTTCTGATTTTGAGTTTAGATTCTGGACGGGGCTTTTCCACAGTTGGAAGGCTATAAAAAGTAGATAGGAAGCTCCGAGCAACTCGATCGTACGAACGGTTTCTGGAAACTGTTCCAAAAAAGTTCCCAAACCCAAAACAACTAAAGCCGTATGGACAATTAAACCCGAACAGAGTCCTAAACTTACAAGAAATCCTCTTTTCCAACCTTGAGCTAAACTGGTACTTATTACAAACAAGATATCAGGTCCTGGAAATAGGGTTAGTGCCATAGAAGAAATCAAAAAAAGTAGCAATGTATTTTGCTCCATTGGCCTCAAATTTATTAATATATTTGCACTCGAATATAATGTTTTTGATGATGATAGAACGACTTGAAGAAGAACTCTTACCCTTGAGAGTTCAATTACAAAACCATCCTGTTTACAAATCCATTGACACCCTTGAAGATATACAGTGCTTCATGGAAGCACACGTCTTTGCCGTGTGGGATTTTATGTCCTTACTCAAACAACTTCAAAATCTTTTGAGTTGCAATACAGTGCCTTGGCGTCCATCGGGCTATCCCAAGGCTTCACGACTGATCAATGAAATTGTATGGGGAGAAGAGTCCGACATCAATCGTAATGGGGTTCCAATGAGCCACTTTGAAATGTATATCGAAGCCATGCATTCTCTCAATGCAGATACGGATCAAATAGATCGTCTGATTACTAAATTAAGTTCAGGATCCACTATATTCGAAATTTTGGAGCATGCACCCTATCCCGCTCACATCAAAAACTTTTTACAATTTACATTTGAGGTAGTAAATTCAGAAAAACCGCATATTATTGCTGCCGTTTTCACCTTTGGAAGAGAAGATTTGATTCCTGATATGTTTGTTGAAATTATCAAAAACTTGAATACCCCCGATGGTATAGATCTCTCAGATCTCACTTACTATTTTGAACGTCACATTGAAGTAGATTCTGGGGAACACGGACCTATGGCTTTGGAAATGATAAAACAACTTTGCGGTGAGGATACTGACTATTGGGAAGAAGCACTGCATTATTCCAAACAAGCACTCAGATTGCGTATCGAATTGTGGGATGGTATCTTGGCGTCCTTAGAAAATAAAACTTCTATTGTATCTCTTAAATAGTTTGGAATTAATATATTTATTAAAATTTATTTTATGAAAAACTTTACTCCTCTATTTTTCTTAGTTGTCACTCTTGGATTTTCACAAATGAAATCAGGAGCCACTGAATACGCAGTAACCATTACTTCAAAAGAATTAAAAGAAAATCTTTATGTGTATGCTTCTGACTATTTTCAAGGAAGAGAAACCGGCAAAATTGGGCAAAAAAGAGCTATTGATTTTTTACAAAACTTTTACAGAACTGCCGACATTCCTGAAGCAAATGGAACACAAGATTATTTGCAAAGCATGGAACTTACCATAAAAGGTAATACGGTGCAATCTGAAAATGTGGTTGCCATAATAGAAGGTAGTGAATATCCAGACCAGTACATCGTGATTTCTTCCCATTTAGATCATGTTGGAGTTAATGCCAAAGGAGAAATTCATAATGGAGCGGATGATGATGGTTCTGGAACAGTAGCTTTACTGGAAATTGCAGAAGCATTCAAAAAGGCCGCTGATGAAGGAAATGGCCCTAAAAGAAGTATTGTTTTTCTTCATGTTACAGGGGAAGAAAAAGGTCTTTTGGGATCTAGATACTATACTGAAAATCCTCTTTATCCTCTTGCAGATACCATGGTAAACCTGAATGTAGATATGATTGGAAGAAAAAATCCCAAAAGAGATACTGACGATCCCAATTACATCTATCTAATAGGATCCGATAGATTAAGCCAAGACCTTCACGATATTTCTGAGGCAACTAACAAAAAATTCACTCAACTCGAGTTGGATTATACCTACAATGATGAGAAGGATCCAAACCGTTTCTACTATCGAAGCGACCATTACAATTTTGCCAAGCAAAATATCCCTGTAATTTTTTATTTTAGTGGAACACACGAGGACTATCACAGACCTGGAGATACACCTGATAAAATCCTTTACCCTACCCTAGAAAAAAGAACAAAACTGATTTTTTATACGGCATGGGAATTGGCAAATCGAAAAGAAAAAATTCAATTAAAATAAGTCATTCTCTACTGCTCACATGGTTACAAACTTAATGTTTGATTTTAACTGCTGGGGTTACTCTTGATCAGGAGTGAAAAAATACTACATCATTAGTGTGTTATACGCATAATCCTTTTGGTAGCTAATTCATCCGATGTATCTTTATCGCGAATTGCTATGTTTATAGATCTGCCAATACTTAATGATCCAAGAAAGAGAAAAACTAACTCTTCTTTAGTTTTAGTTTTTATTTTTTTTTGTACACTAACTTTTAGTCAAGAGAAAGTAACTCTAAGTGGCTACATTTCTGATTTTGAAAATGATGAAAGTTTAATAGGGGTCAGTGTAATCATACCTAAATTAAAGATTGGAACCATTACCAATGAATACGGTTTTTTTTCCTTGACCCTACCCCGGGGAAATTATACCTTTCAAATCAGTTATTTGGGATTTGAAACCTTAGTACGCGAAATGACTCTCAATAAAGATGTGACTGAAAACTTCACTCTAAATCCACAAACAGAACAATTAGAAGAAGTTATTGTTGAGGAAAATATCGAATTACTCAATGTGAGCAATCCTCAAATGAGTGTCAATACCCTATCGATCAGTACGATCAAAAAAATTCCTGCTGTACTCGGAGAGGTAGATGTGATCAAGTCCATCACATTGCTTCCTGGGGTAACCACAGCAGGAGAAGGAGCATCAGGTTTCAATGTCCGTGGCGGGGCGGCAGATCAAAACTTGATTCTTTTGGATGAAGCTATAATTTTCAATTCCTCCCATCTTTTTGGTTTCTTTTCTGTTTTCAATCCCGATGCAATTAAAGACATTCGCCTTTACAAAGGAGGAATCCCTGCTTCTTATGGTGGCCGCGCTTCTTCCGTATTAAATATTTATCAAAAAGAAGGGAATCGCAAAAAATTTGAAAGTCAGGGAGGAATTGGCTTGATTTCTAGTAGACTATTGGTGGAGGGGCCACTAAAGAAAGAGAAAAGTGCTTTTTTAATTGGAGGTCGCAGTAGCTACGCACATTTATTTTTGCCCCTTATCGAGTCTGTAGATAACAACAAAGCCTATTTTTATGATCTCAACACGAAATTGAGTTATACATTAAACAAAAGAAATACGATATACTTATCAGGATATTTTGGTAGAGATGTATTTGATATTGACAATCTATTTGACCTTGCCTACGGCAACTCAGTAGCAAATTTTAGATGGAATCATTTATTTTCAAATAAGCTTTTTTCCAATCTTTCACTTATCTATTCAGATTATGACTATACCTTAGATTTTGGTTTGGCAGAATTTGACTGGAATCTTGGGATTACCAATTTCAATTTTAAATACGATTTCAAACATTATCTAAACAACAAAGTGAAATTGGAATATGGACTCAATGGAATTTACTACAAATTTGATCCGGGTTTTATTCAACCCACTGCTACGAGCTCTTCTATTCAATCAAGAAAACTAGAAGATAAATTTGCCTTTGAAAATGCTATTTATGGCGGATTGAGTTTTCAGCTTTCTTCCAAAGTAAACCTCCAAGCTGGAATTCGTCTCAGTAGTTTTTTACGTCTAGGTCAAAAATTAAATACCTACTCAGACAACAACCCCATAACGTATATTGAATCTTCTCAGATTTATGAAGAAGCCCTACCCATTGGAAGTATAGACTATTCAAGAGGAGAAATAATTAAAGCTTTTACCTATCCAGAACCTCGATTTTCAATGTCCTATCAGTTGAATTCAGATAAATCTGTTAAATTAAGTTACAACAGAATGGCACAATACCTGCATTTGATTTCAAATACGAATTCACCAACCCCTATTGATGTATGGACACCCAGTGGAAAATTTATTGATCCCCAACTACTTGATCAAATAGCCGTAGGCTATTTTAAAATTTTAGAAGATAATCGCTATAATTTAGAAATTGAAGCCTTTTATAAAACCATTCAAAATCGATTGGATTATATCGATGGTGCAGAACTAATTGCCAACGATGCTATAGAGCAAATACTTCTGAAAGGACATGCACGAGCAGGAGGTATGGAGGTTTTATTTCGCAAGAATGAAGGGAAACTAACGGGGTGGATTGCCTATACTCTGTCACGTTCTGAACAACAAACCCCAGGGAGGACTTCTTCAGAGGTAGGAATCAATAACGGCAACTGGTATTTTACGCCTTATGACAAAACTCATGACCTTTCAATTACCACCAATTATGGGCTCAATAAACGTTGGGACTTAAGTGCAAACTTTATCTATCAAACTGGCCAACCTATAACCTATCCGAATGCTCAATATCAATTTTCAGGTTTTTCCATCCCCAATTTCGAAGCCAGAAATAGCAGTAGGCTTCCCTCCTATCACCGTCTTGATATTTCTGCAGAATACACCCCTAAAGAACGTTCAGGTAGATGGATCTTTGGGATATACAATCTCTATAATCGGAAAAACGCTGCTTCTATTCGATTTCAAGAAAATCTGAAAACAGGAGAAAATGAAGCACTGCGCTTAACCATTTTTGGAATCATCCCCTCAGTGACTTATAACTTTAAATTTTAGCCATGAAAAAAATTACCTTTCTCTTTATTGGCTTATTTTTAATCATCAATTGTGAAGATCCGATTGCCATTGACCTCAATGAGGCGGAACCTATTCTGGTTGTAGAGGCCTATATCAATTGGATTAAAGAAATTGGTTCCTCAGAACAAGAAGTGATTTTATCGCTATCAAGTCCCTTTTTTGGCACTTCCTATAAAGCTGCTAATGGAGCCAAAGTATACATAGAAAGCGAAGCAGGGCAAATTTATTCTTTTATTGAAGAGAAAGATTCTGGGCGTTATTTAAGCAGAGATACTCTTCCTTATGTGCTGAACAGAACCTATACTTTAAATATTGAATATAACGGAGAACGCTATTCAGCCACTGAAACCCTTAAAGCAGTCAGTTCGTTAACTCGTATCGATCAAGAAAAGGTAAACTTATTTGGTCAAGAAGCTGTTCAATTGGAAGCTCATGCATTAGATCCCGTAAACGAACGTAATTTTAGCTATTTTGAATTTACAAGTGACTCTCTGGAAGTTCCCGAATATAATGTATATCGAGATGACTTTAGTAATGGAGGAGAATACTATGGCTTTCTCTTGGATAGGGATTTAGAGCAAGGAGATCTGGTACGTATCCGACAGTATGGATTGTCTAATTTTGCCTATAATTATTGGTATTTATTGATCTTACAGAATACCCAACAAGGAGGGCCATTTCAAACTACACCCGTAAACCTATTGGGCAATCTGATTCATGAAACCGATCCTACACGTAACCCGTTTGGATTTTTCCGACTTTCTGAAGTATCAGAAATCAACTATCAAATTAAATAATCCGGAAGACACAAGGGAAATTACTAGTCTCACAAACCTTAAACTGTAAAAAGCAAAAAAACCGTCTTTTTACAGACGGTTTTAAAAAAAACAAATTGGTCTATGATTGCAGCTCAAAACAGTAGTTTTAAACTTGCAAATTGAAAGTAATATTTTTTTTTAGATTATTAAAATTTTAAAATGAAAATTAGATATAAATATGACTTTTCTTAAAAAAGTTAAAATTATTTATGATTTTGTTAAAGCATTGAAGATTTACTTTTTGATTTAGCAAACTTACAAAGTATTAAAAATTAATTATTTTTTAAATTTTATTCAATACTCAAGCTTGGTCTCCAAGAGATTGGTAAATTTTTTATTTACCTTTTTGATAAAATAGCAATTGACTTTACTTACCTATGAAAACCTCAATTATATAAGAAAACGTTAATCAAAAAACCTGTCTATATCTTATCAGAGATCAGTTAAGTACAAAAGAAGCTTTTCTTTTTGTATTTGAGTCAGTTCCGATAAAAACTGTAAAGTCTCCTTTTTCAGCCTCCCAAACACCTAAGGCATTATAAAAAGATAAGAGTTGCCTGTTGATTTTAAATTCAATTTTTTTACTTTCTCCTGGTTTCAATTCAACAAGTTCAAAACCTTTAAGTTCACGAGTGGGCCTTACTGCAGAAGCATAGTGATCTTTGAGATAAAGTTGTACTACTTCTTTACCTGTTTTATTTCCTGTATTCTTAACTATTACAGACGCTATGATATCCTCTCCATCATTCATAATATCGTTACTTAACTGAATATCAGAATAAGAAAAGGTAGTATAACTAAGTCCAAATCCGAAAGGATAAAGAGGACTATTTTTCTCGTCTCCGTAGTGTGACCAAAAAACACTTCCGTTATCCCCTCCATTGGCTCCTGGACGACCTGTGCTTTTCTGATTATAATATATTGGAAGTTGACCCTCGCTTCTTGGAAAACTCATCGGTAATTTACCGCTAGGATTATAATCCCCGTAGAGCACTTGAGCAATTGCATGTCCTGATTGAGATCCCAAGTGCCAAGATTCAAGGATTGCTGGAATATGCTCATCAGCCCAATTTAAAATTAAAGGACGACCGTTCATTAAAACTAAAACGATATTTTTATTTACTTCATACACAGCTTCAAGAAGATCTTGTTGGAGACCAGGCAAGTCTATATGAGCACGACTTCTTCCTTCGCCAGATTGAAATCCATATTCACCCAAAACCATTATCACTATATCTGAATTTTCTGCTGCACGTACTGCTGCTTCAATACCAGAATAATCATCTTCATTTATATCTACTTCCTCATGAAATCCGGCAGGAATTTTATTTATCAAGCGAACACCTTGTTCATAGATCAATTCATTACCCTTGTAGTTTTTCATACCTTCTAGTAATGAAATAGCAGATTCATTTTCAGCAGCAATACGCCAATTACCTAGAGGACTATTTTTATCGGCTGCTAAAGGACCTATCAATGCAATTTTTTGGTCTTTTTTCTTAAGGGGTAATAATTTGTCATGATTTTTAAGCAGCACTATAGACTTTTTGGCCATATCTAAAGCCCCTTCAACTATTTCCTTAGAACCCGTTACAAGCTGTTCTCTGGTTTCATTACAATAACGATAGGGGTCTTCAAAAAGTCCCAATTCAAACTTTACTCGAAGAATCCTTCTAACGGCATCATTAATTTCAGAGACCTTTACTTTTCCTTCCTCTAGAAGTGATTTTAAATGCTCAATATAAATCAAGGATTCCATGTCCATATCCGATCCCCCTTTAAGTGCTAATTCACCTGCATGTTTTCTGTCTTTCGCATAACCATGGTCTATCATTTCACGAATAGACCCCCAATCAGAGACTACGAAACCATTAAAATTCCAATCTTTTTTTAGTATGTCTCTTTGCAAATAACTATCTGCTGTAGAGGGAATTCCATTTAAGTCATTAAAAGAATTCATAAATGTACGAACCCCAGCATCAGCTGCTGCCTTAAATGGCGGAAGCACCATATTGTGTAAGGTATTCAAACCTATATCTACAGTATTATAGTCTCTACCAGCTTCCGCAAATCCATAACCAGCAAAATGTTTTGCACAAGCTGCGATAGTCCCGGGTAATGAAAGATCCTCACCCTGAAACCCCTTTACTCTTGCAATGGCTATTTGGCTACCTAAAAATGGATCTTCACCAGCTCCTTCCATCACACGTCCCCACCTAGCGTCTCGTGTGATGTCCACCATAGGGGCAAATGTCCAATTAATTCCCGCTGCAGCAGCTTCCTTTGCGGCTAATTCCGCTGATCGCTTGATGGACTCTAAATCCCAGCTTGCCGATTCAGCAAGAGGAATGGGAGACACTGTTTTGTATCCATGAATAAGGTCAAAGCCAATAATTAAAGGGATGCCCAAACGGGTTTGCTCTACTGCAATTTTTTGAACCTCACGAACTTCTTCCACCCCACGCACATTGAGCATAGAACCTACAAGACCCGAAGCTAAATTTTGGAATTTTTCTGCAGCATCACCCTCCTTGGGAGTTGGACCTGTTACATTCCAAAAGCCGTTATATTGATTCATTTGACCAATTTTTTCCTCTATAGTCATCTGATCGATTAGGGCATTTACTTTGCTTTCAATGGCTGGGTCTAATTGCTGTGCAAAAAGATTATTTAGATGTACAAAAAAAACGAATAAAAATAGTTTTTTCATTATTTACCAAGGGATTTAATTGATTTTAAACTTACAAAAAACAACTGAAAATAGAACCACAAACAAAATCTTATCCTGAAATCATTCAAGGTTCATTTCGATTGCCATTAAAGTCAAAAAGGGACAACATATCGTCATCCCTTTTACAAAGCGGGTGGAAGATCGGTCTCGAACCGACGACCTCCTGAACCACAATNAGNANGTTTGGAGTGTAAAGCATTGATAATCAAAACAAAAGTCAATATTTATAGGTGTTAGGAAGCCCTGTTTAAAAAGAGAAAGTAATATTCATTTAAGAATCTCTGAACAAGAGAAAGTAAAGTATAGTAAAGTAGCAGATGAAATAGGTTTAAGCCTATCAGCATTTTTAAGATACTCTGCTGCTAAAGCATCAAGACTTATTAAAACGGATAAGGATGAAATCGTATAAGCAAAGACAAATAAGCAGAGGTATTAATTTATATAAACTAATGGTATGTGGAATCAAAACGACAGAGAGCAAAGAATTCTTAAACGAATCCAAAGTATTCAAAAGAAAACCAAAAAGGTAATTGTTAAAAGACCTAAAAAAGGTTTGAGTAAATAAGACAAAGAAGTAAAAGAATTGCTATCCATTTT